>JACCDI011278996.1_pt1 | contig 10670 bp, 9 predicted proteins | sample 7442791 | NCBI WGS metagenome assembly JACCDI01 (sample SAMN15323434, study PRJNA562643) | freshwater metagenome | isolation source: river surface water | place: USA:Blue River Watershed | collected 2017-08-15
AACGCGGAGTGATATCTCTCGAAAAAAGGGGGTCACAGCCATCATGGAACATATCCTGAAACGAGCTGTCCGAGAGATAAGAAATCGTCCCAATCATCCTGGCGAGGGCCAAACCGGCTTCCGGATCTACGCCGCTCTCCACGTAGTGGCCGTTGTTGAACGCAGGATCCAGGCGGATAGCGGTCCGTGCACAGTGGTTATATGCAATAGCCCTTGGATTAGGTGTCAATGCTGTCGCGACCGGGATGATTCCACGGACCGCATCCGGGTACATCGCGGCCCACTCAAGTGCTTGAAATCCACCCATGGATCCACCCGCTACGCAAGCGATCTCTGTAACGCCAAAGCACTGCTCGAGGAATGCCTTCTGCGTCATAACCATGTCCCGGATAGTTATCCGTGGGAAGTCAGGGCCATATTGCTTTCCATTCAATGGGTTAGTGGAGAGAGAACCTGTTGTTCCCCTGCATCCACCAAGAAAATTCGGGGCGATGACACACCATCGGTTTGTATCGATGGCCTTGCCCGGGCCGATGAGGTCATCCCAATATCCGGTAGAACGGTTCGTTGGCGCGTACTTTCCGGCGGCATGACTGGATCCGGTAATTCCATGTGCAATCAGAACGACATTTCGTCCATCATCACTCAGTTCGCCGTAGCGTTCATAGGCGACATCCACTGCTGGAAGTGTCACGCCCGACTCGAGCGTAATGCCACCCGCGAGGCGAAAGGTCTCTTTTTTTACGATCAATGGGGTCGGATCTGGTGCATCTTGTACAGGCATCGACGCTATCTTATCGCCGTCCAGCCCTGACATCGGCCCGTGCTACAATGCGTCGATTAGGTAATCCGCACGCATGAAACATGTTATTTCCATCTCACTTGGATCATCCTCCAGAGACAAAACCGTCCAGACTACGTTTCTGGGCGAAGCATTTACAATCTCACGACAGGGTGTGGATGGTGATGAAAAGCGATTTATGCAGCGCCTCGGTGAGCTCGATGGAACGGTGGATGCCTTCGGTTTTGGGGGGATGGATCGTTACCTCTACGTAGGCGAAAAGCGCTATGAGTTCTCGGCTGCAAAGCGTCTTCTGGCACCGGCGGTAAAGACACCTGTCCTTGATGGCAGTGGACTCAAGAACACATTGGAGCGTGCCGTCGTCCGGCGGCTCGCATCGGAAGGAATCGTCGACTTCGCACACTCTAAGACATTGATGGTCGCAGGTGTCGATCGTTTTGGGATGAGTGAAGCGCTTGCCGAGCAAGGGGGAGAAGTCGTCTTTGGTGACCTGATGTTCTCGCTTGGATTACCGATTCCCATCCATGGTGCCAAGCTCCATCGCCTGGTAGCTGGGCTGCTGTTGCCACTGATTGTGCAGATGCCTCTTTCTGTTCTCTATCCGATGGGAGAAAAGCAAAACCAGATCATCCCGGCACATCAACAGTGGTATGCGTGGGCTGACATCATTGCTGGTGACTTTCACTACATCCGGCGACACCTACCGACAGCTGAAAGCGGGATCCTTAAGGGTAAAACCATCCTGACAAACACGACGACGGAACAGGATCAAATCGAGCTTCGTGAACGTGGTGTAACGCGGCTGATTACGACGACTCCCTCATTTGATGGACGCTCGTTTGGCACAAATGTTATGGAAGCAATGTGTGTTGCTCTGAACGACGGCAAGCTGCTTGACCGCGCTGGTTACGAGGCAGTGCTCTCAAAGCTATCGTGGGATATCAATATCATCGAACTACAGGCACCCGCTGGAGGACCAAAATCATAATGGAACGCTTTGCATTCATCATCCATGCCATTGATGTCCGTGCGGATGTCGCCAAAAAATTTCCTATCGCTAAGTACTTTCCTGCTCCAATGGTTGAGAACGCTATGGCTTATGTAAAGCCGATGGTCGTTTCTCACATCACGGGTATCAAATCCAAGACCGGGATTGAGGCCGAAGGATGGTTTATCGGATGCACGCTTGGGCCCCGAAAGCTTCTGACATCCGAGCCTGAGTTCGTCTACAAGAACCTTGAGCAGTGTGTTGCCCTCGCGGATGGCCTTGGTGCGAAAGTCATTGGCCTCGGAGCATTGACATCGGTGGCTGGCGATGGCGGGATCACTCTCGCCAAGCGTGTCAATATGGCCGTAACCACCGGCAATAGTTACACGGTTGCGACGGCCGTTGAAGGAGCGATCAAGGGGGCCGACCTCATGGGAGTGCCGATTGAGGAAGCTCATGTCGCCATCGTTGGTGCCGCCGGAAGCATCGGCCGAACCAGTGCCATGCTCCTCGCTCCAAAGTGCCGTCAAATGACCCTCCTGGGCCGCGATGCGGCCAAGCTTGAGCCGCTGGCGAATGAGCTGCGGGCCGTTTGTAAGACCGTTAATGTTTCATCGGATACATCAACAGGTCTAAAAGACGCCGATGTTATCGTGACGGTCACATCAGCTGTTGATGCCGTTATCCAGCCATCGGATTTGAAGCCTGGCGCGGTTGTCTGTGATGTCGCGCGTCCACGGGATGTCTCAGTGCGTGTCGCTAAGGAACGCCCGGATGTGCTTGTGATTGAAGGTGGAATCGTTCAGGTACCCGGGAAGATGTCATGTACAAAGACAGATAAGCATGGCGTCGATAAGACCGGGGATTTCAGCTTTGGTTTTCCTGCTGGAACCGCCTACGCCTGTATGTCGGAAACGATGATGTTGGCGCTTGACCAGCGTTATGAATCGTTTACGCTTGGCAAGACGGTAAGTGTTGAGCAGGCATCCAAAATGTGGGAGCTCGCTGACAAGCATGGCTTTGGGCTCGCTGGGTTCCGTTCCTTCGAACGAGCCGTCACCCCTGAGACGATTGCCGCAGTTCGGAAAGCGGCGGGACGCTAAAGCGCAATTAGGGACTAAACTTCCCCGTCCCACGTAGTGGCAGGGTAGCTAATTCCAGGCCATCTACGGCATCTACCAATATTGCCTGCAGCTTAGGGGCTACCCCCACGACGATGCCGTGGACGCTCTCATGGGCAATCGCGGCATCCGTTAGGCCCGCGCCGTAGTTTGTGACAACGGATGCGCCGCAGTAGTGCATCCCGGCCTCGATGGCAAGCATCGCTTCATTCGCACCTGTCATACCGACTACATCGCCGCCCAGCCTCGCCATCATCCGGATCTCTGCTGGCGTTTCAAACCGCGGGCCATCCGTGCAAACGTACGTTCCACGGTCGCGGATTGGATGTCCAAGTGCTGATGCTGCATCAATAAATGCCTTACGAAGCTGCTGGCTGTAGGGGGGAGTCACATCCGTGTGGACCACATCATTTGTAAAAAACGTCCGCTCGGCTTGGTTTCGAGTCAGGTCTATCAAGTCATCCAATAGGACGATTTCGCCGGGATGAATCGCCGTGTCAAGAGATCCAACGGCTGTCGTAGCAAAGATAGCCTTTACGCCAAGCTTTGCCAATGCAGCAATGTTTGCCCGATGCGTAATGCCGTGTGGTGGGATTTTGTGGCCGATGCCATGTCGGTGTAGAAATGCCGCTGGAATGGCACCAATTTCTCCGATGGTTACATCGGCGGTTCCAAACCGTGTCGTCACGACTTCATGGCTAGTTGTTTTCGTCAGGATGTCAGCGGTGATACCTGTTCCACCGATGATGGCTAATTGAATCTGCACAGCTCCCAGTGTACCTCTGGGATTGAAACTGATCGGATGTCAGGGTGGTAGCATCGGTGGATGCAGCCCGTCTTAAAGCACCGTGATATTCGTGAACTCGGTGTTGTAGCTGGGTTTTGGACACTGATCACGGCGTTTCTCTTCTGGCCGGTTGTCATCGGGGCTAAGTCAGTTTTTTTCGGCGACCTCGCGCTGTACTTCATCCCACAATTTGGAAACATTGCGGCAGCGCTCCACGAGGGAAAGCTGCTATTTTGGAACCACACAATCCTCGGTGGGGTACCCCATGTCGGTAATCCGCAAGGGTGGCTACTCTATCCGACAGTGTGGCTGAACGCATTTCTTCCGGCATGGCATGTGGCTGGGATTATCCCTGTGATACACATTCCTATTGCAGCCTGTGGGATGCACTTCCTATCTAGACGAATCGGATTTTCAGTCCTTGCTTCGATGGTCGCAGCAGGTGCGTTTGCATTTTCGAGTGTGCTGCTTACGAAGGCGCAGTTCCCAAATATGGTTCAGGCTATTGCCTGGACGCCATGGGTCTTGGCTGCGGTCATCACCTGTATTCGAAGGCCATCGGCTAGTTCTGCTACGTTTCTCACGGTGGTCGGAAGCCTGTCCATTTGTGCCGGCCATGCGCAAATCACTTGGATGGATGCGCTGTTGTGCATTGCCATTGTTGCGTGGAAGTGCCGTTCGTGGAGGACGCTTGGGTTTCTTAGCATCTCTGCCATTGGGATGGTGTTGGTGTCTGCTGCATATATATTGCCGATGCTGGAGATTGCTGGATGGAGTGGCCGGGACCATATGTCGATCGCGCAAGCGAACCGCTTCCGTGTACCGATTGCCGGGATGTCTGCCTATCTGACGACTTTGCATCCTGGAGGCGATCCAAACACAATCTCAGGCTTTAGATGGGCTGGAAATACGTGGGAGATCTCGGCATATTTCGGCGTGATGGCACCTCTGATCGTAATGTTGCTGGGGTTACCACTCGTGATACGAAAGCATCGGCTGCGGATGCCTATACTTACATCCCTTGTCTTGTGCGCTATCGGTTGGTGGCTTGCATTGGGTGTTCAAGGCGGGCTTTATCCGATTGTTTTCCGGTTTGTCCCCGGGGCCAAAGCCTTCCATGATCCCGCACGGTTCCTCCATTTCGTTCATATCGGAGTACCTCTTGTAATCGGTGGTGTAATCTCCAACCTTGAGACGTCTAGGGGTGGTCGGATTATTGGTACGGCTCTCGGTTTGGTGAATATCGCATCGCTACTGTTGGTTGCTCCCAATTGGTATCCATTGGTGCCTAGTCAAGTCTGGTTGGATGCAGCAGATTTCTACAAACGACTGGGTTCATCGGTGGTGTATACACAAAATGACCGTTCGGTCTGGTTGACATATGCAAATCCGAAATCGTTTGCTGGTGTTCAAACGGACAAACAGGTTCGCGAGTTTCTAACTTCTGGTATTCCGAATATTCCGGGGACGTGGGGTGTGGTCAGTGCGGGTGGGTATGAGCCAGTGGCACCAAAGTCATCGATGTCAATGCAAGGCTGGACGGGTGCGAAGCCGATTGAGAACGTGGATGTATTGGCAGACCTGGGAGTTACGCAGCTGATTCAAGGAAGCGGCGTGGTTACTGACGTGCCGAAAAGTCGGCAATCGCGAGTCGCGACAGCGTCACGGATTGTAAATGGATGGTCTGTGTCAACCAAGAGAGAAAATAACCCACTCCGCGTGAACGTCATGCGGGATGCTGGCTGGGAGATTGAGCGCGGTGGAGATCTGCAACGCCTTAGGGGGGGGGAACCCGGGTCCTTGCTCCTTAGTGGCACTGGGCGAATCAAATATCATCCAGCTAGTTTTCGCTTTGGTTTGTTCTTCACACTGGTTGCGCTTGGTATACTAGCGGGAATCACTCTGCATACGGTGCAAAACGCACGGAAAGTATGACGCATGGCTGAAATCAGCATTGAAATACAAACCACATCCGATGTCCCGGTCGTCCGACTGACGGGAGAGCTTGACATCGATCAGGCTGTGCGGGTGCGGGAACATTTGGACAAGGTCATCGATGCCGGCGCGGTGCGCCTCGTCATTGACCTCTCAGATGTCTCATACATCGACTCAACAGGCCTAGGGATGTTGGTTGCTGTCCACAAGCGTCTGGTTGCTGAGCAAGGATTTTATGTCTTGACGGTGCCAAGAGCATCGCAGCGAAAAGTGTTTGAGATCACCGGTCTTAGTACAGTCCTGGTGATTATGGAGTCTCTGGAAGATGCTCTTGCGCACATCAGTGCGTAAGCGAAGTTTGGTTTCAGGAGTTACGGATATGAACAATACGGTACGTGTCGGGTGGATGTCCGCCCTCGCTGTTGCGACGCTTGTATCTATCGGTGTAGGCGGCTGTAAAGCCCCTAAGGACGGCGGAGCTACGGGAGAAACATCCACCAAGGCAACGCAGAACCTTGATGTCAAAGCCATTAAGGTTGGTGAGTTTTCATCGATGACCGGTGAGACCGCGACCTTTGGTCAGGAATCTGATGCGGGAATTCAGTATGCACTTGCAGAAATCAATGCTGCAGGTGGAATTGAAGTTGCTGGCAAGAAGTATCCTGTCACAGTTGAGCTTCAGGATGACCAGTCAAAGCCTGAAGAAGCGAAGACAGTTGCTGTAAAGTTTGCATCTGATGCAGACATCGTTGCTGTTCTCGGTGAAGTGGCATCCAGCCGCTCCAAGACGGCTGCACCTGAATATCAGCGTGCGGGCATCCCGATGATCTCTCCATCCTCAACCAACCCGGATGTAACCAAAGTTGGCGACTACATTTTCCGCGTCTGCTTCATCGATCCGTTCCAGGGCTACATCATGGCGAAGTTCGCCAAGGATGAACTGAAGCTGTCGAATGTGGCCGTTCTGCGTGACCCATCCCAGGATTATTCTGTTGGGCTTGCAGATGCTTTCATCAAGGAATTCACTGCAATGGGCGGGAAGATTGCCACCGATGTCAGCTACAAGGCATCGGATTCTGACTTCCGTTCGCAGCTTGGACAGGTGAAGACCGCGAACGCAGATGGTGTCTTTATTCCGGGTTACTACGGTGAGGTCGGAACGATTGCACGTCAGGCACGTGAGATTGGCATCAAAGCTCCTCTCATGGGCGGTGATGGCTGGGATTCCTCTGAGCTAGTAAAGGGCGCCGGCGGACCTGGTGGTGCGCTTGAGGGTTCTTACTTCTCAACCCACTACTCGGCAAGCGAGACATCCAAGCGTGTTCAGGACTTCGTTGCTGCCTACAAGAAGGCTAAGGGCAAGGAGCCAGCCGCGCTTGTTGCTCAGGGTTATGATGCGATGATGATCCTTGCAGATGCCATCAAGCGTGCGGGTTCGTTTGAGCGTGCTAAGGTTCGTCAAGCATTGGCTGAGACGAAAGACTACGATGCGGTGACCGGACGTATTACGTTGGATGAAAATCGTAACGCGAATAAGTCGGGTGTCGTTGTGCAGATTAAGGGCGATAAGTTCGTCTATACGAAGACAATCGAACCTAAGAACTAGAAAGGCAACGCGGGCAGTGGTTTCAACCACTGCCCGTTAACCATTTATGGACCAGTTCCTCCAAATTCTCATCAATGGCATCCAGCTCGGCAGTGTCTATGTCCTCATTGCCCTTGGCTACACCATGGTTTACGGCGTCCTGAGGCTCATCAACTTTGCGCACTCGGATGTTTTCATGGTCGGCTCCTTTGTGGGCTTTTATGCCTGTGGGTGGCTAAAAGTAACAGCGCAAAAGACTGTATTCGCAGGGCTTGTGCAGCTGCTGCCAGTTTTGCTGATAGCGATGGCCGCGTGTGTACTCCTTGGACTAGTGATTGAACGCTTTGCCTACCGGCCGCTTCGTCGCGCTCCCAGGCTAACAGCCCTCATTACTGCAATTGGCGTCTCACTCTTCATCGAAGGTGCCGCCCAGCTGCCATTTGTATTTGGAGTAAACCCAAAGTTTTATCCTGAGATTCTGCCATCCGGGCCGGATTCCACGATTCAGGCAGGGGGCATCACCATTTCGAAGCACCAGCTCGTGATGGTTGTGGTCTCAGCAATCCTGGTGGCCGTTCTTTGGTACATCGTACAGAAGACAAAAATGGGTAAGGCGATGCGCGCTGTATCCCATGACTTTGACGCTGCTGGTCTGATGGGAATCCCGACGGACAATGTCATTGCATTTACATTTAGCATCGGCGCAGCCCTCGCCGCTGCGGGTGGTGTTCTGTTTGGCGGTTTGACGTTCAAGAGCCTTCTCCCACTGATGGGCGTTCAAATGGGCCTCAAGGCATTCGTTGCGGCTGTCGTAGGCGGAATCGGATCCATACCAGGTGCGATGCTTGGCGGTCTCCTTATGGGGATCTCTGAATCGTTCATCAAAGGTGCTCCGCATATTAAGTTCGGAGCTACGGACTTTGACCCGAGTCGCTGGACGGATGCAGTTGCATTCCTCATTCTGATTCTCGTCCTCTTGATTCGTCCTGCAGGACTGCTTGGCAAGAACACTCCGGAGAAAGTCTGAGATGACAAAACCAATCAACTATGTCATCGCACTGGCTATCATCGGTGTGTTGGCAACGCTTTCCGTGATGCTGCCGATTTACATGGATGACCTTGTCTACCGTGTCCTGATGCTGTCCGGAATCGCAGTTATCATGGCGGTTTCGTTGAATCTGATTAATGGATTCACAGGGCAGTTCTCCATCGGACATGCTGGGTTTCAGGCAGTTGGTGCCTATGTAGGCGCGGCTCTGACCGTTTACGGCCACAATGACATCTTTGGACATCTCCCAAAAGATGGACAAATCGGCACCGGTTGGATGTCCCTGGCTGTCGGTGCTGGCCCGATGGTTGCATCGATGATTGCTGGTGGCCTTGCCGCAGCTCTCATTGGCTATGTGGTTGGGCTTCCAAGCCTTCGCCTTCGCGGCGACTATCTGGCCATTGTTACGTTGGGATTTGGGGAAATCATCCGTGTCGTTGTGGAAAACAATGATGCTGTTGGTGGACCACGCGGCTTCAGTGGAAATTTGGACATTGGTGTTTCCGTACCAGCCATCACCAACTTCTTCTGGGTGTTTGGTGTTGCGATTGCCGTGATTCTCTTTGCAAGAAACCTCCGGTTTTCAATCTCAGGCTTGCAATACCTCGCGGTACGTGAAGATGAAGTGGCTGCTCAAGCAGTCGGGATTGATACGACACGTACTAAAGTCAATGCCTTTGTCATTGGGTCGTTCTTTGCTGGCGTAGGGGGTGCACTCTTTGCACACTATGAGCAAACGATTCTCATCAGCAGCTTCAACTTCGTTCGCTCATTCGACTTCGTTACCATCGTCGTACTTGGTGGACTTGGTTCTGTAACGGGTTCTATTCTGAGTGCTGTGGTACTGACGGCTCTGCCTGAAATTCTCCGCTCATCCCTCGGTGCACAGTTCAATCAATACCGGCTGGTTACGTACGCGTTGTTGTTGATTGTGATGATGCTTGTTCGGCCACAAGGGATCTTTGGGCGTGGCGAACTTTCTTTCGCAAAGCTCCGTAATAAGACTAAGAAGCACGCAGCACAGTAATGGAACGAGCCGCACAAGATGTCAAAGTAGCTGTTTTCATTGACTTCGATAACATCCGTCGAAGTATCGAGGAACAGTTTGAGCCATCCCGTGTCGACATCCACCGAATGCTTCAAGCTATCTTGGATAGCACCAACGGTCGTATTATCGTTAAGCGCGCGTATGCCGATTGGGGATATTGCAGGGACTACCGGAGTGATTTGCTCGATAATGCTACGGAACCTGTTCAGACATTTCACCTGACGCAGCGTGGCAAGAATGGCGCGGATATCCGCATCGCCATCGATGCCATGGAAACGGCTCTCAGACACTCAGAGATCACCCATGTGGCGATTGTGTCTGGCGATAGCGACTTTACCCCGCTGGTGATGAAGCTGCGCGAGCTTGGGCGACATGTGATCGGACTTGGGGTCCGGGCAAACTCAAGCGCATACCTGGCGAAGGCATGTGATGGCTTCATTTACTACGATGACATCGTTGACCGTCAGTGGGTGAATCCCAGGGCCGCTGCAGGAGCAAGTGTCGTCGCAGATCCACCACGGTTAATTGCAGATGCCATGGATGCCTGTGGCAATGTGCCGGTTGCACTTCGGGATTTGCGTATGGCTGTCGAAACGGCCTGCCCCGGCTTTCTGGAGTCTCAGTTTGGCTGCGGAACCTTTGCTGCATTCCTTAGCCGCTACGGACGCGAGATTCGTCTGGTTCCAGATGAATCCGCAGGGTTTATTGTGTGCCCGACCACACTTTCGGCCGCGATGGGCTTGACGTGGGCAGAGGCATATGAAGACCTTGCCAAGTCACTGCCACAACCGCTTACATTTTCTCCGCTTGCCGAACGCTATCGAACCGTGCTACGAGATCTCAATTTCAGGCATGTACCCTACGTGGACCGAAAGGCCGTTCTCGATACCTTGTACAGCATGTTCCGGACGGAAAATGTCGAACCGATGAGCCTAAAAGAGGCGAAAGACCGTCTGCACGCCTGGTTTGAAGCGGAACGCCCAAGCGTACCTTGGGAATCCGTTAACTCCACTGTCTACCAGCTGTTCTACACATGGTGTTTTGCGTTTGATAGCAACGAGGAATCCGATGGCAAGCAACGCTGGGATCGAAGAACATCACTTCATCCTGATATCGCAACCATCGATGACCTTGCACGGCGCTGTGACAAAGGCATTGTGCGAAGGCTCTTGGAAAGCGAACGAGAAGACATCGATCCTGCAGCCTTGAACGAATGGCTGTACGACGCAGACCCCGGGATGTTGCCATTGGTACGCGAACTAATGGATCTCTCAAGGGCACCTTATATGTCGTTGGGACGATAACACATTATGGGAATCCTCTGGACGGATGCCGCAGGCACTGCAATGTCGTGGT
>JACCDI011832210.1_pt1 | contig 10670 bp, 5 predicted proteins | sample 7442791 | NCBI WGS metagenome assembly JACCDI01 (sample SAMN15323434, study PRJNA562643) | freshwater metagenome | isolation source: river surface water | place: USA:Blue River Watershed | collected 2017-08-15
AATTGACCAACAAATTATTTACTATGACATGTATAGGGGTGTTTGTGTAGAAAAAAGCAAGACAGCTAAAAAAAACTACACAACCCAAATTCATGAATTTACAAAGACCTGATCATAGCCAAGAGAGTAAGATTATTGTGCTGAGTTTTGATACAAAATAGTAGAATTTATGCATCACTGGAAACAATCTCATCTCTGTTCAATACTCTTACCTTGTCACCATTACATTTATACCAAGTCTCCTCTTTTCTCAAACACACACAGTGTAATGTCCATTCTGTGTAATTAAGAACTAAATTGCTGCTTCATTTGAAAAGAAAAATTTACCCTCACTCTTGAACTCAGGAGATCTCCAAGTTAGGCCTTCACTGTTATTTGCATTTCTCTTGAATACTTTTTTCTCATGTTTCCGTTTTTTGCAAGCAGTTTGATTCATATGAGCATATATTGAATAAGAGTAAGCACCAAAACAATATTTGTCACTTTGAAAAATCAATGGTAATCTGGGATTGTAACCAGATTCAGATGCCGAGTGTTTTCTGTAATTTCTCCGAGCCTTCTCCCTCTTGTAAGAATATTCTTTTGCTGATTTATTCAAAATGTTTCCCAAGTAGAATATTTCCTGCAACTTGTGTAATTCTTTATTCCATTGCACCTTACTTAGGTCTTGACTGATTTTGTTGATGGATTCTTCAAACTTATTGAAGAAGTGAAATAGCAAGCCAAACATTGAAGGAATGTTGTCACTGTCTATCAAAGATTCATTTTCATTGACTTCAGCAACAAGCAAATAATAAGGAAACTCCACAGAGTAGCAAAATATTTCTTGTTTGCAAGTACAGTCATCAAGACTTTGCAATCCATGAGATTTTAATTCAAACACTTTTTCAAATAATTCTCCTGAGAGGGTTTGCCATTTATCCACTTCATATTTGGAGGACTCCATCTTTGAATGTCTGGACTGGGACGAGTCCATACTGCATTTGGTGTAAAATACCACCAATTGAGACAAATGGATGAAGACTATGTTTGGATCAAAATATCCATGCTCTTCTTCATTCGAAATAAATGAATCCCCTTCATGGAAGATTTGAAAGACTTTACGGAATTCATCTTTGAGCTTCTTGGAGCATTTATCAAAAAGAGAACTCTCCAAAACAAACATCATCAAATGAAACCATTTTTTGACTTTCTCAGTTGTTTGTGGACCCAACCCAAGTTTGGATTGAACAATAAGATGCTTGGAAGTGAGCAATAACAAGTACAAGTGAAGTCCGCAAACATCTCCTTTGGAAAAGAAATTCTCTGCTTGTTCCAAAAAGACTGGTTTGAAAATGTCTGGGACATCATGTTTCATTGAAATTTTCTTTTCCATGGGTATCAATGTTTTCTCATGCCAACAAGATAATTTTCTGAGGAAAATACATTGACCATCTCCAGTTTTAGTGTTGGAATACTTGTCAAATTTAGTCAACATCATTTTTGTGGCATACACAGAAGCAAACCAAATTCTTTCAGCAGAAAGATCAAGAATATAATCCCAAGTTGGTTCTTCTTCAAAGTCTTCAATTGATGACATTGTTTTTTGTGTTGCAATTTTTAGCAGTGATGAAATTAAAATTGGGATGTCGTAATGATAATTTAATTTTTCACTTTTGCAATATCTTAGAATAAATTTATGAGACAAACAAGCAAAAATGTTTAATCTTATTTTCTAGTTATTTCAACAATTAAGAGCATAGGACAAGGTTTTTCTGCTCCTTTTTTTGTTTCCATTTGAGACAGTTTTGGGAGGTTTAGAAGTGTGCTTTGAACAATTCCAACAAAGTTTGATGGTTGGCTCATTGCTGTCTTTAGGAATTTTCTTGCCCAAGAAAAATACTTTGTGACACTGGTAATGAATGTTAAATTTTTGGCAGTAGGCACACTTCTGAAGAGGTGATTGAGCCATATTGCAATTGGAATAACTGCATTTTCCAACACGTTTTTCTTTTACTGGAGCTGCCTTTCTCTTCCTACCAACATTTGCCTTGACATTGCTGGTTACTGGGGTGGAAATGTCATCATCATCATCATCATCATCATTATCATCATCATCATCATCATCCTTGGATTCCAATTTTGTACTACGAGTGACAATTTGCCGAACTGACTTTCTACCAGATATTTTCCCTTTTGACATTGATTTCCTTGTTGCTTTTGGCGTAGATACAATTGCTATCTCATTGGATGTTGAACTGCTTCCTGAAAAACTGGCATCTGATGAGAATGTTTCTGAATCTACATACAAGAAGTACTTTGCCCATTCATCCGGATGTAGCTCAAAATGGGATTCAATCATATCAACCACAAACGAACGAGGGAAGATCGGAGGATCCTTTTTCACAATCAATTCCACTAATTTGGATTTGATTGACTGGTCATCGTCACCTTTAACAAATGATGGGAAGAACATTCTCAAGAATGTAACCTCTTTCTCTGTTGTCACTTTTCGGTTAGATTTTGTTACAAAGTCTGTAACAAGCCATGTGAACACAATCAATCTTGACCCAGGGTTATCTGTTTTTCCATTCTCATCAATTTTAAGTTCTTTGGTGGCTGCCATTGATGCATCTTCAAGACGATTCAAATACTCTGCTTTATTCTTGTGTTTTTCATTCAACACGACAATCATTTCTTTTGCCAGCTTCTGCACAGATGGTATTTTGAAATATTTACACAAAGCAGGAATACAATGACCACCCTTGAACCATGCAGAAATTGATACCAAATAGAAAATATTGCAATTCAAATCCAAGATGGTCAAATCATTTGGTGAAGCTGATGCTTGAATATCAAGTTGGACTTGCTTCTTTGTCAACATGTTAAAGAATTTTGGCACAAAATATACAGGACTTTGAGGGTCCACCAATATACGAAAAAACTCTGATGTGTACTTGACAACTTGACCAAGCAAAAAACATTCCAAAGCAAGATGAGAATCTATGCAACCCCACAAGTCCTTTTTCTCTTTAATAAATTTTGATCTGTTGAAGATGTAGTATTTCAGATACTGACAGATGCATGCAATGTACGATTCCACCCAATTGATGTCTGTATATGAATCACTGTATTTCCAGTTGTACAAGCCAGACTTCAAACATGTTATTATTGCATCATGAGTAATGTCACTGAAAGAAGCCCAAAGGATTAGAAGGAGAACATTCAATCCATTATCATTACTTTCATCACTGAGACTATTTGGAAGAGTGGGCTGTTTGAATTTGTATTCTTTCCAAAAACCATCAGGAATCACATCATTCAATATGATATTTGAAGCAGAAGCAATCCATTGCTTGATTGTCACTTGTTTTGGATTTGTAGTCAATGACTTTGTTGCAAATGGGACCTTATTGTTGGTGCAAAATTCAATCACAGATTCAAGGTATTCCGTGTTAAAATGAGGAGATGGCATTGTAAGTATATTTCTTTGGTTATTCGAAAGTTGTTGGTGTTTTTACTCTGGAAAGTAGAAACAAAAATTTGGTTTGTGTTTGCAAATTTTTTAAATTATGAGCAGTTATGACAACTACAAATAAGAAACTAAAATCATGAAATACAGGTTAGGTTATATTATTGTGTTAGTTTACTTGTTTTGGTCAGGGGTGGACACCCCACGCAAAATTCCAGAAGAAGGGATTGTCTGATGGTGGATAAAGACAGACCATTTCTGTATCATTATTCACCCACAACGGACGCATTGTGCAATGTTCAAAAGTACCACCAACAAATGTACTCCCTATTTGAGGAACAGAATTGCTGAATGATGATGAAGAAATATCCAATGCCGTTCCGCTGGACAAATTAACAAAAAATTGGCGATGGCTGAATCTCAAATCATGTGTCACTGGACACCAGCAACATGTGGTGACCTTGGGCAAATTCTTACCGGGGAACCCTGATTTATAATTTGCAACTAATTGATCTAATCCAGGATTTTGCTGCTCAGCTACCAAGTCCAACACAGACTTGGTTTCTTTCTTGGTCATGAAGTCCCTCCAGTCTCTGTGAACTGTATTGCTGAAACCACCCCATGTCATCAATGAACCCCTGGAGATATCATAAAAATTATCTGTTCCTTTGATCTTCATGAGGCAATGAAGGAAGGGTTCTCCTATGTGTATAGAAGTTTGTTTGGCTTCTTCTCTAAGACAATTTTTTATATCAGAAAGGAATGGAAGCAATGTCTTGTTCATCCCATCGTGGTAATGATGATGTTCCCTTGTGTTGAGTGGTGCTGATAACAGTGATCCATTTGCCCTAGAAGTCATCCTCCAACCAAGGTTTTGATAGCAGCCAGTGACGCATTGTGACGTGGTTCTACATGTACCATGACGTGGTATGCACTTATTGACAAACAAAACATGTTTTCTCTTTAACACTCTCTTGTAAGGCCACGGAAAAACATTTTGAACTGGGAACCCATGTTTGACATCAATTGCACCTCCTGCATTTTGGTCTAATCTGGATTTGCAAATTGTTGACGATACCCTCTTGTACTCAGGACCTGATGGTAGTTGGGTCCCTTTTGGCAAAAGCGAGATGATGTAACACATTGTGGTTCCAAATTTCAATGGAGAGAGATTGAGCAAATTGATTTTCTCAGTTCCAGTTTTATGCATCAAATCCGATAATAGGTTGTTGTGTTCAGTTTTGGAAAGGATTTTTTTCTTTTTATGAACTGCTTCAAATATACGATATTGGTCTTCATCTAGTACAACAGCGCTGATAAAACTTGGAGAATTTGTAAGGTACTCAACCAGATGAATTTTTTTTTGGAAATGTTGAAGGAAATCAATTTGGGGGATACAGAAGAAGACATCTGTTTGGGACTTTGATCGGTGGAATGTTTTATTCATGTTCAGATTTTCAAAACAATTGTTCTTGTCATGTGGATTCACACGATTGATGAGATTGCAATTTTCTGCAATTTTCATATCCTCAAATGATATATTAGTCATATTGGAGAGAAAATTGCTGATGTATTGATTACACCAAGAATCTGGTTGTAAACGAGATTCCAGGAATGGCAACCCGCATTCATCAAAAATTCGATTGCAAAAGTTCCAGCTATGGTGTACTGGTCCACCGATTTGATTCAAGTATAGTATTGAAACATCAGTGTATTTGCACACAACTGGTTTTGGGCAAAAGAGTGCAGTGCAGAATTCAAGACTGTCGTTTGATCCTTCCACTATTTCCAACAGTGTGCGATTGAGATCACTTTTTTCCCTCATCACATGGTAGGCAATACAAACATCTCCTTGGTTGTTAAAAAAAGGACCCTGACATAGACACAAACGGTGTTGATTTGTCATCACAACACCAGGAAACACCAACTTGAATTGATTACGAATACTGGTATTTTCAATGACAATGCCTAACAGACATGTTTGGTTGTATGTCATGTTTGGACATTCCATAAATGTCATGTAAGGATGGTGTTTGTAGGAACTATGATCAATTAATCGAATATTGATTGGACACTTGTAGACACAAACATTTAGCTGAGGATCTAAGTGGGTCAATAGAAAAGACCCTTTTGCTTTGAAATCATGTACTGATTGGATTTCATGGAATGGTGGAGGTAGATTTATTCGATGAAAAAACTTTTTTGCACAAGTCTCATCACAGACCTACAATTAGTAGAATAATGATACCAAAATTATGAAGTCAGTTCATCATTTCATCAATAATTCATCATTTCATCAATTATTCACATAGACAATTACGGAAGGAAGGATTCAATAGAAAAAGCATCATCATCTTTTGGTTTTCTGTCAAGAATACCTGGATATTTATTCAAGTCAAAAGAAACATCCTCTCCTAATGATATTGAAGGACTTTCAAGGGGTGACGGTAATTGTTCACTCACATCATCACGATTTTTTCCGTCATTCTCCTCATCCTTCTGGTCCTTGTTGTTGTCCTTCTCTTCATCCTCTTCCTTATCCTCCTCCTCATCCTCTTCCTCATCCTCATCCTCATCCTCATCCTGATCCTCATCCTCATCATCCTCATCCTCATCATCCTCATCCTCATCATCATCATCCTCATCCTCATCATCCTCATCCTCATCCTCATCCTCATCCTCATCCTCATCCTCATCCTCATCATCCTCATCATACTCTTTCTCCAACTCTTTCTCTAACTCTTTCTCTAACTCTTTATTGTTATCTTGTTTTTTCTCTTTTTCTTTCTCTTTTTCTTTCTGTTTTTCTTTACTTTTATTTTTTCCTTCCTCATTTCTTGTTTCTTTTTCTTTATTTTTTTCTTCCTCAATTCTTGATCTCTTGATACGAAGGTGAATTCTTGGAGCTTTCCTCTTGCGCTTCTTGGGAAGTAAAATTGCCTTACCAACTTGCAAAATTTCTTCTTTAGCACTTCCCATACTGCTGAGGTCATCTCCACCACCATCAGCTTGCAGAGGAACTAAACGATGATCAGGAAGGTAGGATTCGTTGACAGGACGATTATCAAACTCGCTGTGCTCGTACTCGTTTTTTCCTTCAGAATTGAGATTATTAGGATGATCATCACGCTCTCTTGATGAATCATCATCAGCATTTCCTTCTTCCTCTGCAGAATCGATTATGAAACGAGACCTATCAGTAAGAGATTTTTCAATGTCCTGAATCTTCAGTAAACGGTAAAAGACTCTGATGAGTCTTTCCTTGACTTCCTCTGATAGCTGTTTCATTTTGCGGTCCACAACATCAGCAGAGTCAGAGAAGTTCCATTGTGTAAGGTCAATTACCTCCTTCAGTTCTTCTTTGAAGGATTTCTTTTTTCGTCCTTTCTTTTTTCGTCCACGTTTGGCCTTCTTGCCCTTACCCTTGTCATTTGCAGCTTCTGGCTTATCATCCAAACCACATTTGTCTTCTGGAGTTTTCCCATTATTTACATCATCATCACCACCGCCATCACCATCATGGTCACCATCATTGTCACCATCATCATCACCTCTGCTACCGTCATCATCACCACCTTCACCGTCGTCATCACCATCATCATCATCATCATCACCACCGTCGTCATAATCGGTTTGTGTTTCTAGTTTTTTTCGTTTGTCATCTTTCTCGGATTTCACCTTCTCTAACTCAACCAAACGATCCAAAATCACATACACATCCCATGGACAAATACGAAACTTATCAATCCTGCAGATAGGGAACTCGTCCAATCTGGTTGTGTTATCACTAATTTGTTCAGTATAGAGAACCTGGATCAGTGTTTCAAATTCTTGAGGAAGATTTTCAAACATCTCTCTATTTGGGACAAAAGACAGTGTATCAACACCTCCCTCAGTGAAATGCCCAAGGCATCTCTGAGAATCCTTTTTTGGTAGTATCAGTACTGATTCGGGCATGTATTGCAAAAGGGTGTGAAGAACAACCTCTTTTTTACGACTTGCTGCGTATTCTTGGTGCTTTTCCCCAATCTGCAACAGAAAAGAAAGAGTGTTGAGGAGGTTGAAGTCTTTCCGAAGCATATTTCCTACTTTCTTGTGCTCGGTGCTTTTCTCGTCATTCTCTTTCAAAATATCTTCTATCCAATCAGGAAGTTTCACTTTCAAACCAACTGAGGCAAAATATGCACAGGAATGTACCACTGCACTCATGATCAGGAATGCACTGATACATGGTCCTCTTAACCTATAGTAATGCATTGGAGTAATAAGCGTATAGACAGGAACTCTTGCACAATCGGATGTGATTTCTGGTGACCATCTATCGGTGTTGGAGGCATTTCTCCGAAGTGCCTGATTCCAGTACAAAGAGCTGAAACTATGAGAAACACCAATTGATGTCATCAGGTACCTCAGAAATTCCCTGGCCCTTTGACGCAAGTGTCCAGCATCTTTCACACTCTCCACAGTAAACTTGGAAATGACATTCGATATCATGGTGACAACGGATGATCTGCAACCAGGTGAAAGATGACAGAACAATAAGATTTGAAGGACTTCCAACAAACTTGCAGGAAAATGTGTAGGAATTTCAGAATATCTTGAAGAATTCAACTTTGAATCAATTTTCTTCTTATAGGGGTCGGATGCAAACAGTCTTGAATTTCTTGGGTTATTCAAGACTTGAGTGATAGTTTTTTCAGAAGTGGGTGGCACATCAAAGTCAATCCTGTAAGTTCCATTTCCCATGAATGCAGTTTGAAACACTTCCAAGCTTAATTTGTCAACCAAATGCAGCTGGATGTTGTCCGAATCAATTGAAGCAATGTTAGGACATAGAGAAGTAAAATATTTCAGTTTGTAATGCAGAATCTTGGTGAACTTTTCCATCCAAAATGTAATGTAGAAGTTTGGATAGATGTGTTGGCAAATTTTTCCATGTCTAGTACTTCTATGCATTTCAGGAATGACCTTTGTAGCAAACTCCTCCTCTGCAATAAGACCGTCATTAATCAGCTGTCGCTTAAAATCAGGAAGAAATGGACCATTGGGATTTTGCAACAGGCATTGTAAACCATGTTCTTGATTTCCCGGGTGAAAAAGGAATTGGGGTAAAAACTGGTACTCATCCATCAGTGCAGTGTTGTTGTTGTTGAACAAAAATTGAACAAGTGAATTCAACAGATGAAACACGTGATGATCAGATTGATTTGAGGCTTCCCGTTGAAGTTTGGCTGATTCATTGGTCATCTGAAGACAAAATTGATAATCTATGGTCTCCGGCAGGTGATAATAGGCGGAAATGGTAACATCAATTGGAAGGTGGTCACCTTTGTCGTCCATGAGGCTGAGAGAGATTCCATCCAAATTTAATATCAGTCTACGAAAGAAACTTTTCACTTGAGTAAAGTATTCTGGGGTTTCACCAGGGGGTGGCATGCCATTGTAGACAATGTCAGCAGTTGCAGTTCGATGGAGTCCATCCACGGGAAAAAACACCAATTTTGTTTGCCACGCAAAATTGAAAGTGACATACATCCGAAGAAGGCGCCATTTTTCAATTTCATCCTCCACTTGTTCCACCTTTTCAAGAAATTGGTTGCGATCCCCACCCCAAAGAAACTCACTGTTCCACTCCCTCTCTGGATCCATAATGAAATCACGTAACTGGTTGACAGATCCATTTGGAATTCCCAATGCCATCAATCTTGATAAGTATACATTAGCAAGTGGTGTCACATCATCATGATCGAAATCTTCATTGGGAAGCATCCACTTCAAAGCTCGTTTGAGAATTTGAGTTGTGGGTGGTATGGCATTCAGTTTGATTATGGAAGTGGAATCTGGTACGACTAAAAAGAGAGGAGTCTCAGAATCACCGTCAACAACTTCAAAAGAAGCAAAGACATAATTGAATGTGCCATTTATTGGATTGGAATTGGAAGCAGTTGTGATTGTTGTTTTCCAAACAATATTCCGATCTCTATCTTCTTCAGAATCGTGAGGAAGAACCTTTTCTGGAGTCAAACATGGACGCATGTTCACACCGATGTTGTAAAAAGGATTATACTTGACAACAATTGGTTCCAATGTGGTGCCTTCTTTCCACGAATAAGTTCCACTGTTCTTGTGGAGCAACATGCAACTTAGCTTGCTGCCGACAAATCTGGTATTAGTGAATTTAAAGTTAACCATTATATTGGTCTGGATTTCTCTTGTCAGAAAAGAAAAATTATGAGAACTGAAACATTGTATTTGACAAAATTTTCAAAATTGTTACATCGGGTTAATGGTGTACAGGGTAACCCTATTTTTATTCAATGAAAATAGTTGACGTAATGATTTTTGAAATTTTGAAAATTGTTACGTCAGGCCAATATTAAAAAGATGTATTAGACTTAGCCAATCATGAAAAAGATATATTCATTGAATGAAAATAGTGTGATGTAATGATTTTTGAAATTTTCAAAATGATTGCATCAGACTACTTTAAAATTTTTAAAATTGTTACAACAGGCCTATAATAAAAAAGATATTTTCATTGAATGAAAATAATTTGACGTAATGATTTTTGAAATTTTCAAAATAATTACGTCAGAGAAATTTTCAAAATGAATAAGTCAGGCCACAAATGAAAAAAATGATTTCATTGAATGAAAATATTGTGACGTAATGATTTTTGAAATTTTGAAAATCACTACGTCAGGCCAAAAATAAAAAAGATATTTTCATTGAATGATAATAGTTTGACGTAATGATTTTTGAAATTTTGAAAATCATTACGTCAGGCCAATAATGAAAATGATATTTTCATTGAATGAAAATATTGTGACGTAATGATTTTTGAAATTTTGAAAATCATTACGTCAGGCAAAAAATGAAAAAGATAATTTATTTGATTGATAATAGTGTGACTTCGAAATTTTCAAAATGATTACGTCAGAGAAATTTTCAAAATGAATACGTCAGGCCACAAATGAAAATATTGTGACGTAATGATTTTTGAAATTTTCAAAATCATTACGTCAGGCCACAAATAAAAAAGATATTTTCACTGAATGAAAAGAGTGTGACGTAATGATTTTTGAAATTTTGAAAATTATTACTTCAGGCCAATCATGAAAAAGATATTTTCATTGAATGAAAATAGTGTGACGTAATGATTTTTGAAATTTTGAAAATCATTACGTCAGGCCAAAAAAGAAAAAGATATTTTCATTGA
>JACCDI012145256.1_pt1 | contig 10669 bp, 13 predicted proteins | sample 7442791 | NCBI WGS metagenome assembly JACCDI01 (sample SAMN15323434, study PRJNA562643) | freshwater metagenome | isolation source: river surface water | place: USA:Blue River Watershed | collected 2017-08-15
TCAAAGTAGTTAAAATTAACCACGAATTCAAAAATGTTGTTGTATCTCACAAAGCGCTTATTGAAGCTGATATTGAGGTTCAGAAAAAAGAAATCATCGGTCAATTACAAAAAGGACAAGTTTTAGAAGGTGTTGTTAAAAACATTACTTCTTATGGTGTGTTTATTGATTTAGGTGGTGTAGATGGATTGATCCATATTACTGACTTATCTTGGTCAAGAATCAATCACCCAAGCGAAGTTCTTGAATTGGATCAAAAATTAAACGTAGTAATTCTTGATTTTGATGATGAGAAAACAAGAATCCAATTAGGTTTAAAACAATTGAACGCTCATCCTTGGGATGCTTTAGGAACTGAATTAAAAGTAGGGGATAAAATCAAAGGAAAAGTTGTTGTTTTAGCTGATTACGGTGCGTTTATTGAAGTAGCTGAAGGTGTTGAAGGATTAATCCACGTTTCAGAAATGTCTTGGTCTACGCATTTAAGAAGTGCACAAGACTTCATGAAAATTGGTGATGTTGTAGAAGCTGTTGTGTTAACCTTAGACAGAGACGAAAGAAAAATGTCTTTAGGTATCAAACAAATGTCACAAGATCCATGGACAGATATCACGGCTAAATACCCAGTAGGTTCTAAACACACTGGAATCGTAAGAAACTTTACTAACTTCGGAATTTTCGTTGAGTTAGAAGAAGGTATCGACGGTTTAGTTTATATTTCTGATTTATCTTGGACGAAGAAAATCAAACACCCATCAGAATTTATCAACGTTGGTGAGAACCTAGACGTAGTGGTATTGGAATTAGATGTTGAAGGACGTAAATTATCTTTAGGTCACAAACAAACTACGGCTAATCCATGGGATAAATACGAAGATGCATTCGCTGTTGGAACAATCCACAACGGAACTATCGCTGAAATCGTTGACAAAGGGGCTACTGTAGAATTTGGTGACGATATCGTTGCTTTTATTCCTACACGTCACTTGGAAAAAGAAGATGGTAAAAAATTGAAAAAAGGAGATACTGCTGACTTTAAAGTAATTGAATTCAACAAAGAATTCAAAAGAGTAGTAGCTTCTCATACAGCAATCTTCAGAGAAGAAGAAGAGAAAATCGTTAAAACAGTAACTGAAAACACTTCAGCTCCTGCTCAAACGTCTACATTAGGAGACAACAACGATATTCTTGCTGAATTAAAAGCTAAAATGGAAAAAGGAGGTAAATAATCTCTTAAATTCTATATATTTTAAAACCCGAAAGCAATTTCGGGTTTTTTTATTGTTTTATATATTTGTTTATCGTAATATTGCAATATAATAAATCAATTAAATATGGGCGCCTCGAAATCAGCTTCTTTTTCAGCAAAACAAAACGAAATGGCAACGTTGTTTAAAGCCTTATCGCATCCGGCACGAATAGCTATTGTAGATTATTTACTTGCCGTAGATTCCTGCATTTGTGGTGATATCGTAAACGAATTGCCGTTGGCCCAACCCACCATATCCCAACATTTGAAAGAGTTGAAAAATGCGAATATTATTCAGGGAACCATCGAAGGAACGGCCATTTGTTATTGCCTCAATCCGGATACCATCACCCAAATAGAAAATTATTTTGGGATGATTCGCCACCAACTAAAAAACAAATGTTGTTAACATTAATTACTTTATAATTATGAAACTATCACAATTTATCTCAAGTATTGATTCAATCAAAGAATTTACCATTCAGTTGCCCAATGGTACGTTTGTACCGCCTCATTTTCATGTTACCGAAATGGGTTTGCTTACCAAAAATTTCATCGATTGTGGTAATGTAGTGCGTGAGGAAAAGGTAATTACGTTTCAAGTATGGTTTGCAGGTGATCTCGAACACCGATTAACCGCTGAAAAAGTGCATAAAATCATCCATGCTTCCGAGAAATTATTTCAAAGTGCGGATCTAGAATTGGAAGTTGAATACCAAGATGCACAAACTATTGGAAAGTTTGGCATTGAGTTCCAAAACGGAATTTTTCAATTGACTCCGAAACAGACTACCTGTTTGGCGCAAGATCATTGTGGAATTCCAGCAGATAAAATGGAACCTAAAGTAGGAGGGTGGAAAACAAAAGAATCGTCGTGTTGTTCGCCTGATTCGGGTTGTTGTTAATAGTGTAGCACAAAGTTTCTCAGAGTTTTTCGAAGTCACACAAAGAAATTTATAATAAAAAGTTTAAAACCCTTGAGCCCATTGTGCCTTCTTAGTGTCTTTGTGGTTAAAAATATATGTTATGTTCGAAAATTTATCAAAAACCATTCAATTTATTGCTGAAATTACTGTTTCTGAAGATCGAAAAGTAGTTTTAAAACCATTAGCAGATTACATTCAAAACAAAATAAATGCTAACGAAAAAATTCGATTAAATTTCATTTGTACACACAATTCCAGAAGAAGTCATTTGTCACAAATTTGGGCACAAACAATGGCATTTCATTTCGGAATTCAAAATGTATATTGCTATTCTGGCGGAACGGAAGCGACAGCGCTGTTTCCAAAAGTAGCCGAAACTCTAGCTAATCAAGGTTTTCAAATTCAGCAATTGAGTCAAGAACAAAATCCGGTGTATGCCGTGAAATTTGATGATAACGCACATCCGATTGTAGGTTTTTCAAAAGCTTATTTCGATGATTTTAATCCGAAAAGTAATTTTGCAGCCATCATGACGTGTAGTAATGCCGACGAAGGTTGTCCCATGGTTTTTGGAGCGGAAGCTAGATTTCCAATTAAATACGATGATCCAAAAGCTTTTGATGGCACCGAACTAATGAACGAAAAATATACTGAACGTAGTTTGCAAATTGCTTCCGAAATGTATTTTGTGTTTTCTCAAATCAAATAAATAAAATGAAAAAAAGATTAGGATTTTTAGACCGTTTTTTAACGCTTTGGATTTTTTTAGCGATGTTGATAGGAGTAGGAATAGGGTATTTCATTCCCAATTCAGCCGATTTTATCAATTCGTTTTCTTCGGGAACGACTAATGTTCCTTTGGCTATTGGCTTGATTTTAATGATGTATCCGCCGTTGACCAAAATTGATTTTTCAAAAGTGCCTCAAATGTTTGAAAAACCTAAGTTGTTATCGGCTTCGTTTTTCATTACTTGGATTGTGGGCCCCTTTTTAATGTTTTTATTGGCGACATTCTTTTTAAGAGACGAACCCGAATACATGACGGGATTGATCATCATCGGTCTAGCGCCTTGCATTGCCATGGTCATCGTTTGGAACGAACTCGCCGAAGGAAACCGGGAATTAACTGCGGGATTAATCGGAATTAACAGCTTGCTGCAAGTGTTTTTCTTCAGTTTGTATGCCTATTTTTATTTGGAAGTTATGCTGCCTTTATTTGGAATCAAAGGCTTAGAATTGAATATTACTATTGCTGAAATTGCAACAACAGTTGGCGTTTATCTCGGAATTCCATTTGCATTAGCGGTTGTGAGTCGGTATATGATTAAAAAGTATGTGGGTGATAAGTTTTTCAACCAACAATTTATTCCGTTTGTGTCGCCCATCACCTTGATCGCTTTGTTGTTCACCATTGTGGTAATGTTCAGTTTGAAAGGGGAGATGATTGTAGATTTACCACTCGATGTATTGAAAATCGCCTTACCCTTAGTCATTTTCTTTGCCATCATGTTTTTCTTGATGTTTTTTGTAGCCAAGAAAATTGGCGCCAATTATAAAGATGCAGTGGCTTTGTCGTTTACGGCCTCGGGGAATAATTTTGAATTGGCCATCGCAGTTTCAATCGGTGTTTTTGGCATCAATAGCGGACAAGCTTTTGCAGGTGTCATTGGGCCTTTAGTAGAAGTGCCGGCTTTGATAATTTTAGTTAATGTAGCGTTTTGGTTAAAAAGTAAATATTATAAATAAAAAAACGCTCAATTTTTTGAAGTAGATAGCGCGGATTTATAATATGTCACGTCCTAAAATAAATTTATAATTATACGAACGCTTATATAAAGTCCAAGTACAAACATAAGCATCGCACCCATTAAAACATTATTAGTTGCGACCCATTTCATATCTCGTTTTTGCATTGCTTTTAACTCTAGTCGATTTTTTCGAATCAAATATATTCCAATCGCCAAACAAGTTATTCCTATGCAAAATAATTTAACATCTTCCATATTGTATTTTGTGAACGTTTTGCTTTGTCAAATGTAAATAAGTTTGATTATATGCTATAGTTTGAAAAATCTTTTAATTTCTATTAATATCATAAGTAGACCAATTAAAATAAGTCCGTAGCCACCTATTTTTCCTTTAAAATCTCGGACATCATTAGCCAAACTGACATTTTCAATTAGAGAATTTGATAAACCATCATCTTTTGATTTTTGTTTCTTTTTATCATCAAAAAGTGATTGATTGAAGTATTTAAAATAAATGTATGCTCCAATCAAGCACATAATCCCAATTATTACATTTTTAAAATTCATTTAAATATTATAATTTTATTCTCGTCCCGTTATTTCACCTACCATTAACGTCCCGCCGCTTGGCGAGGTTGGGGACTAAATTAAGATTAATATTTCAGTTAAGCACAAAACTTCCAAATACATGACCAACTTTAAATTAAGCCTTAAAACCCAATCTAGCCAAACGGCTGTTATGCAGCGTTTGTCTTATTTACTTCATTGATTCACGGCCTTGATATTTTCCATTCTCAAATTTTAGAAAATTTTGCATTTTCAAAAAATCAATATTGCCATCAATCTCGGTTATTTCATAAAGCGTTTCACTTTCGATTTCCAAAGGTTTGTCCCAAGCTATTTTTAAAAAATTGGGTTGGCTATCTTTTACAGTTTTTATATCGCTGCCAATCTCAATTCTGGCTGTCCATTCTATCATATCATTGTAATAATTTTTACAACCAATCAAAATGGTAAGAAGGATTAAGGTAATAAAATTTATAATAGTTCTTTTCATAGTTCGAGTGTTCTCTCAAATGATGCATAACTCATCAATAACCGTATGTTCAATTTCCAACGATTATAATTGAATGAAATGTAAATATAAAAAAAACGCTCAATTTCTTGAGCGTTTTAAAATTATTTATCAATGGAGCCTAACACCCGCTTCATGAAATCGTTGAGGGCGGTTTTTTTATCAGCACCATTTTTAATGAGTTGGTTCACTTCGAGTGCGCCATACATGTTGGAAATGAGTTCGCCTATTACGTCCAATTCCTCATCTTTTAAGGAAGACACTTCGCATAGGTTTTCCAATACTTCAATGGCTTCTACCACATAATCTTGGTCGTTATCTTCAATAAATTGAGTCAACTGTTTTATAACGGGTAATTTCATATCTATTTTTGTTTCAAGTTTAAAGTTTCAGGTTTTTAGTGTTGTATATACAAACTTGAAACCTGAAACTTATAATTATACTACTTCGTTTACCAATTCGGTTAACACTTCAGCTTTGTTGGTTTGCGTTTGATTAAGCAATACGCCATTTTTAAAAGTAGCAAATGTAGGCAAGTTGTCTACTTTAGCTAATTTTCTAGATTCAGGGAATTTCTCTGCATCTACAATTAAAAACGGAATATTTTCATTTTGTGAAGCCAATAATTTGAATTTTGGTTTCATGATTCGGCAATTGCCACACCATGACGCTGCATATTGTACTACTACCACATCATTTGAAGCAATTACTTCCGCTAAATTATCTTGTTCGATTTCTGAAAACATTTTTTCTTAGTTTAAAGTTTTATGTTTCAAGTTCCAAGTTGAATAACCTGAAACCTGAAACGTAAAAACAAATTTATTAATGTGAAGCTAAATAAGCTGCAGTTGAGTTTCTATCGGCGCTCATAGCGTCTTTTCCTTCTTCCCAGTTCGCTGGACAAACTTCACCTTTTGTTTGAACGTGCGTATATGCATCAATTAAACGTAAGTATTCGTTTACATTTCTACCTAATGGCATATCGTTTACACTTTCGTGGAAAATTTTACCATCTTCGTCAATTAAATAAGTCGCTCTAAACGTAACATTTGATCCGTCTAAGATTTCATCGTTTAAAGCTTCGTTGTATACCCATTCTGCATCTAAAATATCTAAAGCAGCTGATAAGTTACGTGTAGTGTCAGCTAAAAGCGGATACGTTACACCTTCAATTCCACCATTGTCTTTTGCCGTGTTTAACCAAGCAAAGTGTACTTCGTTTGTATCACATGAAGCACCGATAACAGTTGTATTTCTTTTTTCAAACTCAGCTAAAGCTGCTTGAAAAGCGTGTAATTCTGTTGGACATACAAAAGTGAAATCTTTTGGGTACCAAAACAACAATACTTTTTTCTTGTTGTTTACTGCTTCTTCTAAAACGTTGATTCTTAAATTATCGCCCATGTGCGAAATTGCGTCAACTGTAATGTTTGGGAATTTTTTTCCTACTAATGCCATAATGGTATGATTTAAATGTTATTAATTTTCTCCTGCAAATTTACGAATAAATAAACCACAACTATAGTTAAATCATGGTTAATTTTTATTTGAATATAGATTTTACTTATAGCCTGTGTAAGTGATTTTTTATTGGTACTAAACAATAAAATCCTATATTTGTTTTTCGTAATTTTTTCAAACCAATACCCAATTATATATGAATTTTTCAAATTTATTCAGAAGAAAAACAGTTGAGGATATTTTAAAACAAGTTGCAAAAAATGAAGCCGACGGACACCATTCGTTGGGAAAACATTTAACAGCTAGAGATTTAACTGCTTTTGGAATTGCGGCAATTATTGGTGCGGGAATTTTTAGCACAATTGGAAAAGCGAGTGCCGATGGTGGTCCTGCGGTGATTTTCTTATTCATCTTTACTGCAATTGCGTGTAGTTTTGCAGCTTTTGCGTATGCCGAATTTGCTTCTATGGTGCCGGTTTCAGGAAGTGCGTATACCTATTCGTATGTGGCTTTTGGTGAAATCATCGCTTGGATAATTGGTTGGGCTTTAATTATGGAATATGCCATTGGAAATATAACCGTTGCCATTTCTTGGAGTGATTACTTCACGGGCTTGCTCGAAAGTGGTGGCTTGCATTTGCCCCAATGGATCCAAATGGATTATTTAACAGCATCTAAAGGATTTGAAGAAGCTACGGCATTGATGAATGGCGGCAAATCGTTTGAAAATTTATCTGAATCGTTACAATCAGCATACACGGCTTGGACAACTTCGCCTACAATTGGAGGTTTTCATTTGGTGGCCGATTTACCGGCACTATTGATTATCGTCATCATTACGTGGTTGGTATACCGAGGTATGAAAGAATCGCGAAACGCCAGCAACTTAATGGTAGTGGTTAAATTATGTATCATATTATTAGTAATAGCGGTGGGAGTGTTTTATGTAGATACGGCCAATTGGGATCCGTTTGCGCCAAATGGAGTAGGAGGCATATTAAAAGGAGTATCAGCTGTTTTCTTTGCGTATATAGGTTTTGATGCGATTTCTACCACGGCCGAAGAATGTAAAGATCCCCAACGCGATTTACCTAAAGGAATGATGTGGGCCATTATTATTTGTACGATTCTATATGTGGTTATCGCTTTGGTATTAACCGGTATGGTCAATTATGCCGATTTAAATGTGGGCGATCCCTTAGCTTTTGTATTTGAAAAACTCGATTTAAAATGGATGTCGGGAATCATTGCAGTAAGTGCTGTGGTTGCTATGGCAAGCGTATTGTTGGTGTTTCAAATGGGACAACCGCGTATTTGGATGAGCATGAGCCGTGATGGTCTATTACCCAAACGTTTTTCAAGAGTGCATCCAAAATACAAAACGCCTTCCTATGCAACGATTGTAACTGGTTTTGTGGTGGCAGTTCCAGCATTGTTTTTAAATTTGACCATGGTGACGGACTTGTGTAGTATTGGAACCTTATTTGCCTTTGTATTGGTTTGTGCGGGAGTTTTGGTATTGCAAAACAGAACCGATATTCCTCGTGGGAAATTCAAAACGCCTTATGTAAATTCAAAATATGTTTTTCCAGTGCTTTTAGTAATTGGGGTTATTATTGCTTTTTCAGTGTATAAGTCGGCCACAATGGATTTTATTACCAATGAAAAACAAATTAATGAAGCAGGCACAATTGTAACGTCACTAGAAGAAACAGATACTAAAGCAGTGGTAACCTATTTGCAAGCGAACGGTTTTGTAAAAGAAACCAATGCCGATTTAGAAGAAGTTTTGAGTGCAATATCGGAAGATGAAGCAACCTATAAAAATGTTGTGGATGCAATGCCAATCGATGCTAGTTTGAAATATGAAAGTGGTTTTGCCCTTTTCAAGCATAAAATTCCCATGTGGATTTTCTTAATTTCATTAGTGTTTTTTGCCGCATGGTCTTGGCGCCAAAATTTATCCTTAATTCCGTTGCTTGGTCTGGTAAGTTGTTTATATATGATGGCCGAGTTGAGTGTGTGGAATTGGATTTACTTCACCATTTGGTTACTCATCGGACTGGTAATCTATTTTGGTTTTAGCCGAAAAAATAGCAAGCTGAATTTGGAAAACAAATAAAATAAAAAAGCCCTCAAACTAGTATTTTAGGGCTTTTTTTATGAGTGCGTTTTAAACAATGTGTAAATCTTTCATGCATTGGCGCATCATTTCATACGTACGTTCAATGTCGTTATCCAGTCCTATTGAAAAACGAATCAAGCCATCGGTTAAACCCATTTCGGCTTGTTCTTCTAATGGAATTTCAGAGGAAGTAGAAGTTCCGGGTGCGCTAAATAAGGTTTTGTAAAATCCTAAACTAACCGCTAGATACCCTAAATTACGTTCTTGCATCAATTCCATCAAGGCATTGGCTTTGTCTAACGAACCAACATCAATGGTCATCATGCCTCCAAAACCATATTCAGGGTTAATCATCGATTTATAAATGATATGACTTGGGTGACTCGCTAATCCTGGATACACTGTTTTAATGCCGTCGGCTTCAAATTTGTTTGCTAAATACATGGCGTTGTGACTGTGTTGTTTCATTCTGATGTGTAAGGTTCTCAGGTTTTTCATCACCGAAGCCGAACGCAAACTATCCATAGTAGGTCCCAAAAGCATACTAGCACCGTCGTTCACATTTTTTAAACTGTTGATGAATTCTTGAGAAGCACAAACCACACCTCCCACGGTATCACTACTTCCGTTAATGTATTTGGTCAACGAATGGATCACGATATCAGCGCCCAATTTGGCAGGTGCTACCGATAAAGGTGAAAAGGTGTTGTCGACCACTAATTTTAAATTATGCTTTTTGGCAATCGTTGCGAGTGAAGCAATATCAGCAACTTCTAACAACGGATTACTCACGGTTTCACAGTACAATACTTTGGTGTTCGGTGTAATAGCTGCTTCAACGATGTCTAATTTGGTAATGTCAACAAAAGTGGTTTGAATGCCCATTCGAGGTACAAAATTTTTCAAAAAGGCATACGTTCCGCCATAAATCGTGCGACTAGATACAATATGATCACCATTGCCACAAAGTTGTAATAAAGTTGGCGTAATGGCGCCCATTCCCGAAGCCGCCACATTTGCCGATTCGGCACCTTCCATAGCCGCTAATGCTTTGTCTAAATATAAATTGCTGGGCGATGAATGTCGAGAATACAAATAACAACCTTCGGCATTGCCTTCAAAGGTGTCAAACATGGTTTTTGCTGAAAGAAACGTATAAGTCGAACTGTCAGAAATGGATGGGTTTACACCGCCAAATTCCCCAAAATATTGAAGATCTTGAATTCGGTCAGCTGGGTGAAATGGTTTCATATGTTACTAGTTAATGGGTTGAATAGTTATCAAATTTCAGAAATTATAATTTATTTTTCAATACATTTGTTTAAAATTAGTTTTTTATTCATTTTATTTTTAAATTCGTAGATAATAAATCTATATTAGATAAAATTAGACCTTTTGAACAGAAATTAGTAACAATCACCTCAAAAAAGTTGAAGCGCTTATGGATACCATTGATAAAAAAATACTTGGATTATTACAAGAAGACACGAAAAAAACCACCAAAGAACTTTCTATGGTGTTGAACTTATCGGTTACTGCTGTGTATGAACGCATTAAAAAGTTGGAACGCGAAGGAATTATTCGCAAGTATGTGGCGTTATTAGATCGAACGAAAATTGAAAAAGCATTTGTTGTGTTTTGCCATGTAAAATTGATCCAACATACCAAAGAAGTCATTCATACCTTTGAAAGTGAAGTCGTGCTATTGAAAGAAGTTTCCGAATGCTTTCATGTGAGTGGCGATTACGATTATATTTTGAAAGTCAATGTAAAAGACATGGACGAATACCGCGAATTCATGGTGACCAAACTCACCGGTTTGCAACATATTGGCAGCACGCACAGTTCATTTATGATTGGTGAGGTTAAAAACACTTCCGCATTTGAACTCTAAAAAGCTATAATAATTTACCAATTTATCTGTAAATAATTAAATCAAAAAGCCTTACTTTTGTAATCGAAATTAAGTCAAACAACAAACTTTATATAAAATCATGAGTCAATTTGATGTAACCATTATAGGTTCTGGACCTGGAGGATATGTTTCGGCGATCCGTTGTGCCCAATTGGGTTTTAAAACAGCCA
>JACCDI011173522.1_pt1 | contig 10666 bp, 7 predicted proteins | sample 7442791 | NCBI WGS metagenome assembly JACCDI01 (sample SAMN15323434, study PRJNA562643) | freshwater metagenome | isolation source: river surface water | place: USA:Blue River Watershed | collected 2017-08-15
AGCTTTGATTAAAATTTTGCACTATGAAAAGAATTACAATTACATTATTACTGACTCTTTATACTGTTTTTGGCTTTTCTCAAGTCTTGTTTGAAAGCTTTGAAAACACCACAGGACCAGAACCTGCACCATCAACGAACTGGACATTGGGAAGTGGTAATTGGGCTGTTTTTGACACGAATATAGGCGGAACAACTAATTGGTCAATAAATTCCAACAGTTATACTGGGAATAATGCCGCTTATATGAATCGGCAAAACATTGCGGCAGGCGTTCTCATTGAAGAATATCTAGCAACACCTATGATTACTGTGCCCGCTAATGGAAAATTAGAATTTTACAGTCGATCATTTACAGCAGGAAATGCAGGAACCTATTATCAAGTAAAAGTAGCTTCTGCTGCAAACCCACAGAACTCTCCTTTATCTTACACCATTTTATTGGATGAATTTAATGAAAATCAACTATCACCTGCTTTTAATTTATATTGGAAAAAAACTTTGGATCTATCTGGTTTTGCAGGTCAGAATATATATATTGCATTTGTTTTAAAACGTGTACAGCAAGGAAATTCATTAAATGGCGATCGCTTTTTATTAGATGATGTTAGTGTTACTGATGGATTGGATTGTGGACAACCTTCCAACTTAAATATTGCTTTTGAGAGTTCAAATTCATCCTATAATTTGACATGGAACGCAGACAATGCCACTTCTTGGGAAGTTCTATCAATACCTTGTAATCAAGAAATTCCATTTCCAAACCAAAACGGTATTCCAATTGCTACCAATTCATATTCTTTTAATGGTTTAACTGAAAGTTGTTATAATTTTTGTGTGAGAAGAATTTGTGCTAACGGAACGGTAAGTAATTGGTCAATAAATAGTATTGATATGCCTTACACCTACAATAATAGCGGCTGTATATTTTCAAGAGCGTTTGTTGACAGTAATAGTAACGGCATCTCTGATAACGGGGAAGTTAGTTTTAACAAAGGCATTTTTAGTTACAACAACAATAGTGATGTTGTATCAACCTATTATGGAAATGAAAATGCGCGTAGATATTGCAGTACTCCTACTAACACTGCTAATTTTGAATTTCAAATTCAACCTGAGTATGCTCCATACTATTCTGCTACAACAACTAACTACAGCAACATCAGTTTTTCAAATAATCAAACGCTTTTATTTCCTGTTACTTTGACACAACCTTTTGAAGATCTTGAGATTCGTTATTTTACATCATCATTACCTCGAGCTGGTTTTAATCAATTTGTCTATATATCCTATCGGAACAACGGAACAGTTCCGCTACAGGGAATTATTAATTTTGTAAAAGACCCACAATTATCCATTGTAGATGTTTCTTTACCTGTTACCGACTACACTTTGACTTCTGATGGATTCACTCATCAGACAAATACTATCAATCCGGGATTTGGCGGACAAATAAGAGTAAAATTAAGTATTCCTCCCATTCCAATCGTTGCAATAGGTGATTTATTAACTAATTCTGTAACTATTACATCAAGTTCAGGAAATGATGCGATAGTAAGCAATAATAGCTTTTCTGAAACCAAAGCAATCATAGCTGCTTACGATCCAAACAACAAAACAGAATCCCATGGTGGAAAAATAGAATTTAACCAATTTACCTCAAATGATTATTTGTATTATACCATTAATTTTCAAAACTTAGGAAATGCATCTGCAATAGACGTTAGAATTGAAGATTTACTTGACACTAAAATCGACGAGTCGAGTTTTCAAATGATTGAATCCAGTCATAACTATTCATTGGAACGCAACGGAAGTAATTTAATATGGAATTTTGATGATATTCAATTATTACCTTCATTTGTTAGCGAAGATTTAAGCAAAGGTTTTGTACTATTTAAAGTCAAACCAAAACCAGGTTATGCCGTTGGCGATATCATTCCCAATACTGCTTCAATCTATTTTGACACCAATCCTGCGATTATTACCAATACGTTTAATACCGAATTTGTTGATACTTTAGGCAATCCAGAATTTGATAGTAATAACATCTTCTTAGCACCCAATCCAGCTAATGAAACCTTTCAAATTCAACTGCAAAATACTACTGAAACTATTGCAAGTGTAACCATTACAGACGTACTTGGAAAAAACATTCGCACACTAAAAGCCACAACAGGCAATCAAATGAATGTGGACGTTGCTGATGTATCACAAGGTGTATATTTTGTAGAAATTATCACACAAAACGGACTAAAGCAAACCAAAAAATTAATCAAAGAATAATTTTACTTTTTTGTGAATATTACTAAAGCCTTGAATTTTCGGGGCTTTTTTATTAATTACTTAAAAAGAACAATTTTTTTTAACAAATCATATTGTAAGTTATTAAAAATCAATGTATTTTTGATTAGAACTAAACAAAAAATTATGAAAAGAAAATTACTCTCAACCCTTGTAATTCTACTGTTGACTACGGTTTACAGTTTGAACGCTCAAACCACTCTTTGCGGACAGTTGTTTACCGATCCGCAAGGACCGAATGCCAACTACATTAACAATGAAGATTATACCGTTACTATTTTTCCAAATAATCCCGGCGAAGTAGTAACCGTTTCTTTCGTTTCATTTGATACTGAAGCCAATTATGATGGACTGTATATTTTCAATGGAGATTCAACATCATCTCCTCAAATAACCAGTAATAATGGCGCTGAAAGCGTTCCTGGTGGTTTAGCTGGGGCATTTTGGGGAACAACCAATCCAGGTAGTTTTACATCTACTCATCCAACAGGAAGTTTAACCTTTCGTTTTCGAAGTGATGGTTCAGTAAACAAACCAGGTTGGGTTGCCAACGTAACTTGTGGAACACCTGGTTCATGTATTGTTCCGAACAATTTATTTGCAACCAATTTTACAGGCACCACAGCCACAATAGGATGGGTTGAAAGTGGATTTGCAACTAACTGGGAAGTACTTATTCTTCCTGCTGGCACACCTGCCCCAAGTCAGGCAGATTCTGGAGTTCCAACTACAAGTAATCCTTACACTGCAACGGGTTTAACTCCAGGTGTAGTATACACAGCTTATGTTCGTGCGGTTTGTAGTGATATTCCTGGCGATGTTAGCAATTGGTCGTATGGTTTAACTGTATCAACTGTATCACCAAACTGCGTTCCTCCAACAAACTTAACTGTATCTGATGTAACACCAACAGGAGCAACCCTAAATTGGCCATTCCTTTCGACTAATCAATGGGAAGTAGTTGTTCTTCCTGCCAATGGTGGTTTACCAACACCAAACACAACAGGCACTATAGTGACATCTACAAACATGTACATTGCAGCCGGACTAAATTCAAATACTGCCTATAACTTTTTTATTCGCTCCATCTGCAACCCTGGTGTAAGCGTTTGGTCTAATGGCACTTATTTTTTGACTGGACCACCGATAATCATTCCTCCTGCATGTGGCGAATCTTTTTTTGACAACGGTGGTGCTCCTGCCAATTATGCCAATAATTCAGATAATACTTATGTAATTTGTCCAACTAATTCGGGTGAAGCGGTAACGGTAACGTTCAATTCTTTTGACGTAGAACCAACTTGGGATGGATTGTATGTGTACGATGGAAATTCAATCAGCGCTCCACAAATATCAAGCGGTAATAATGGTAATAGCATTCCAGGTGGAGTTCCTGGCGCTTTTTGGGGAACAACAGCTCCTGGACCATTCACTTCTACAAGTCCGGATGGTTGTCTGACTTTCCGATTCAGAAGTGATAATGTGATAACATTTCCAGGTTGGTCTGCAAATGTATCGTGTCAACCTGCAGCAACTTGCCCAAAACCAACAAGTGTAACAACAACCAATATCACAACCAATTCTGTAGTTGTTGGATGGAACTCGAATAGCACTTCAACTTCGTGGGAAGTAATTGCATTGCCTTGTGGCACAGCACCAACTAATACTTCAACAGGAATTGTAGTTACTACTAACCCTTACACTTTAACCGATTTAACACCTTCAACTTGTTACAACATTTATGTTAGAGGAATTTGTTCGGATACTGATGTTAGCAATTGGTCAACTGCGGCTACTGTTACCACTTTGGCAACTTGTCCGAATCCTGTTCAACTTAATGCAAGCAATATAACTCAAACTTCTGCAACGATTAATTGGTTTGAAACTGGTTCAGCTACTTCTTGGGAAGTAGTTACGATACCGTGCGGAGCTCCATCTCCATTAGCATCAACAACAGGAACGGTTACAAATGTAAATCCTATTGTAATTTCAAGTTTAACTCCTTACACTTGTTATGAAGTATATGTACGTTCTATTTGTTCTGAAACAGATATTAGCGTTTGGTCTGGACCAATCACCATCAACACTCAACCACTACCTCCAATTTGCGGTGGCAATTTCTTTGATCCAGCGGGTCCAAACGCTAATTACGCAAACAATACCGATTCAACAGTAACCATTTGCCCGACTAATCCAGGTGAATTAGTAACCGTAACTTTTACTTCATTTGCAACTGAAGCGAATTGGGATGGATTGTATGTGTATGACGGAAGTTCTACTAGTGCACCACAAATTGCTAGTACCAATGCTGCCGGAAATGTTCCTGGTGGTTTACCCGGTGCTTTTTGGGGAGGAACTATTCCTGGTCCGTTTACTTCTTCAAGTCCAGATGGTTGTTTGACTTTCCGATTTATTAGTGATGGATCTGTAGTCCAAGCAGGTTGGTCGGCAAATGTGACTTGTACACAAGATGCAGATAAAATCATTTTGATGGCCTTTGTAGATTCTAATAACAACGGAACCAAAGAAGCCGATGAAACTACATTTTCACATGGTTCATTTATGTATGATTTGAATGATGCTGGAACACCAATGATGGCCTATTCTCCAACAGGACAATATGCGTTATACGATACCAATCCTAGCAATTCTTATGACTTTACTTATCAACTTGATTCATCATACGCACCTTATTATAGTGCAGGAACAACAAGTTATAGTAATGTAACTATTCCTGTCGGAAGCATCTACCAAATGCTGTATTTTCCAATCACAGTAACTCAAGGTTATAATGATGTTACCGTTTCTATTGTAGGTCAAAATCCACCTCCGCGACCAGGATTTACTTACACTAATAAAATCGTTTACAAAAATGAAGGATTAACTCCAACATCAGGAACTGTTACTTTTACAAAAGGTTCAGTTGTGACCATAACTAGTGTTAGTCAAACTGGAATTGTAAACACTGCAAACGGATTCACTTATGACTTTACTAACTTGGCTCCAAATGAAACACGTTATATTGTTGTTACTATGCAAGTTCCAACTATTCCAACTGTTGCTTTAGGCGATGTAATCACAAATGTTGCTACTATTGCTGCTCCAGCCGACGATATTGATTTAGATAACAATTCATTCAGCATTAGCCAAACCATAGTGGGTTCTTATGACCCGAACGATAAAATGGAGTCGCATGGTGGAAGAATTTTGATTACTGAATACAATCCAAGCGACTATTTATACTACACTATTCGTTTCCAAAATGAAGGAACGGCTAGTGCCGAGTTTGTAATTTTAGAAGACGTTTTGGATGCTCAAATTGACGAATCATCAATTCAAATGGTGAGTGCCAGTCATGATTATGTGATGACTCGTATGGACAATGAAATCACTTGGGATTTTAGAAACATCAACTTAGTTCCTAAAACAGTAAACGAAGAAGCCAGTATGGGTTATGTGATGTTTAGAGTGAAATTGAACCCCGGAATTGAAGTAGGCGACATCGTACCTAATACAGCCGATATTTTCTTTGATTTCAATCCACCGATCACTACAAATACCTTCAATACCGAATTTGTAGCACCACTTGGAAACCCAACTTTTGACTCAGGAAATTTCGAAATGGTTCCTAATCCTGCTGATTCAATGGTTCAAATTAGTTTGGAAAACGCTTCAGAGCAAATAAAAAATATCGCTATTTACGATGTAATGGGTAAACAAATCCGAAACATTAATAATAGTCTTTCTAATGAAGTTGCTGTAGATGTTTCTGAATTATCAAACGGAATTTATTTTGTAGAAATCTTAACTGATTTGAACGTAAAAACCACTAAGAAATTAGTTGTAAAATGATCTAACTTAGTTTAAAACAAAAATCCCGAAAATTACTTTTCGGGATTTTTTTATTGATTCAACCACCAAATACTAGCATTTAAAACGGTAGCAAAAGTAACCCAACATAAATAAGGAACCATCAACATTCCGGCAATTCGATCCACTTTTTTGAAAATTACATAGGTTTCAAAAATCATTAATAAAAGTAAAATCACTTCAATTAGTGCCAAAAACGGATTACACAATCCAAAAAACAAATACGACCACAAGGCGTTCAATCCTAATTGAATGATAAAAAATAAAAATCCTTTTTTTACTAATTCAGGTTGTGACTCGATGCGATTCCACACCAAACCACCCGCAACTCCCATCATAATGTAAAGTGCAGTCCAAACGGGTGCAAAAATCCAATTGGGCGGATTGAAGACCGGTTTGATTAAAGTAGGATACCAAGTAGCAATACTTTCGCGAGTAACCATACCAGACAAATACCCAACGACTAGACACGTCATTACAACTAAAAAAATTCGGAGTATTTTATTCATTTTGTTTAAATTTTTCACAAATATACTAAACAAAATGTTGTGGCTTTTCTAAAATAAGTATCTTTGTGTAAATTTTATGACTATTATGTCCGAAAAGGATTTTATTGCAAGCCAAAACAGAACTTCTTTAGAAAGTGGAATTTTTAAATGGAGCGCTCCGAGTAATATCGCTTTGGTAAAATATTGGGGTAAAAAAGAGCATCAAATTCCAGCCAATCCATCCATTAGTTTTACACTGAAAAATTGTAAAACGATTACCAAGTTATCTTACGAAACGAGAGACACTTCGACCGCGCTCAATCTGACAAAAGATAACTTTTCGTTTGATTTATTGTTTGAAGGAAAGCCCAAAGAAGAGTTCAAACCCAAAATTCAGAAGTTTTTTGAGCGAATTGAGACCTACTGTCCGTATCTAAAAGACTATCATTTCACCATCGACACTCAAAATACATTCCCACACAGTTCTGGAATTGCTTCTTCTGCCTCAGGAATGGCGGCTTTGGCAATGAACATTATGAGTTTGGAGAAAGAACTAAATCCGACAATGAGCGAGGAGTATTTTTACCAAAAAGCCTCTTTTTTGGCACGATTGGGCTCAGGAAGCGCTTGTAGAAGTGTCAAAGGAAGTGTTGTTGTTTGGGGAAATCATTTAGAAATAAATGGAAGTTCCGATGTATATGGAGTCGAATTCCCTTCTCAATTACATCCTAATTTCAACAACTATCAAGACACGATTTTGTTGGTTGATAAAGGCGAAAAACAAGTTTCGAGTACAGTCGGACACGATTTGATGCACAATCATCCCTTCGCCTTACAACGATTTGCTCAAGCACATCACAATTTGTCGGCTATAAAATCCGTTTTAGAGAACGGTAATCTCGAGCAATTCATTCAAATTGTTGAAAGTGAAGCATTAACTTTGCATTCTATGATGATGACCTCAATGCCGTATTTTATTCTAATGAAACCCAATACACTAGAAATCATCAACAAAATCTGGAAATTCAGAAATGAAACCAAAATACCGGTTTGTTTTACTCTTGATGCGGGTGCGAATGTTCATGTTTTGTATCCCGAAAACGTTAGAGTTGAAACTTTGCAATTTATTCAAGACGAATTAGTTGGCTATTGTCAAAATGGTCAGTATATTTGTGATGAAATTGGTTTTGGGAGTCAACAATTATAATTGTACTTATTCAATAAAACTATGAAAGGACCATTATTTTACTCAAAAATATTACTCTTCGGAGAGTACGGAATCATCAAAGATTCTAAAGGCTTATCCATTCCTTACAATTTTTATAATGGCGCTTTGAAAGTGGATGAAAATCCATCAGCAGAAGCGATTAAATCCAATCAAAGTTTACAAAAATTTGCGACTTATTTAGAGCAATTACAAAACGATCAACCTGAGTTAGTAACGTTCAATTTAGAAACGTTGAAAGCGGATGTAGCTCGCGGAATGTACTTCGATTCAAGTATTCCACAAGGTTACGGAGTTGGAAGTAGTGGTGCTTTAGTTGCTGCGATTTATGACAAATATGCTAACGATAAAATTACAGTTTTAGAGAATTTAACCCGTGAGAAACTGTTACAACTGAAAAATGTTTTCGCTCAAATGGAATCGTTTTTCCACGGAAAAAGTTCAGGTTTGGATCCGTTAAACAGTTATTTGAGCATTCCGATTCTTATCAATTCTAAAGATAATATTGAAGCAACTGGAATTCCTACTCAAAGCACAACTGGCAAAGGTGCAGTTTTCTTATTAGATTCAGGAATAGTAGGTGAAACGGCTCCAATGGTAAACATTTTCATGGAAAATTTGAAAGATCAAGGTTTCCGCACCATGTTAAAAAACCAATTTGTAAAATACACAGACGCTTGTGTGGAAAACTTTTTAGGTGGCGACATCAAATCGTTGTTTTCCAACACTAAAAAACTTTCCAAAGTAGTACTTAACAATTTCAAACCCATGATTCCTGAACAATTTCACGGAGTTTGGCAAAAAGGAATTGACACCAACGATTACTACCTAAAATTGTGCGGTTCTGGCGGTGGCGGTTACATTTTAGGTTTTACAGAAGATTTAGAAAAAGCCAAACAATCCTTAAAAGACTATAAACTAGAAGTGGTGTATCAGTTTTAAAATGAAAATTTCATTTGACTTCAATTCTGTCAAAAATTTAAATTCTTTTTCATGCTAAGCCGAAAAACCAGACTTACGCTACTGAAAATTTTCAGTATGTTTTCGGTTGTAAGAGGGTACAACATTCCAGTTATGGCGTTGGCTCAGTATTTATCAGCCATTTTCATATTGGCTCCCGAAAAAAGAGCATTGTCAGTACTACTCGATTTCAACTTATTCATCATCGTTTTAGCATCCACCTTAACCATCGCTTCGGGTTACATCATCAACAACTTTTACGACAGCAAAAAAGACTTAATTAACCGACCCAACAAGTCCAAAATCGATCGATTAGTCAGCCAAAAAACCAAATTGCAATTCTATTTTGTAGTGAATTTTTTTGTGGCTTTAATAGCATTTTTTGTATCATTTAGAGCCGTTCTATTCTTTTCGGTATATATTTTCCTAATTTGGTTTTACTCGCACAAACTCAAGAAATACCCAATTATCGGAAACCTGACCGCTTCCTTTTTGGCGGTTTTGCCTTTCTTTGCCATTTTGCTCTACTACAAGAATTTATATCCGCAGATATTTGCGCATGCCACCTTTTTATTTTTATTGATTTTGATTCGCGAAATCATCAAAGATTTAGAAAACATCAAAGGTGATATTGCCAATGATTACCTTACAATTCCAGTGAAATACGGAGAAGAATTTGCCAAAAAAATCATCACTTTTTTGACCATTTCCACCATTATCCCTGTTTATTTTTTAATTGAAGTTTATGATGTGGGTTATATGGATATTTACTTCTACTTGAGTTTAATGGTTTTGATTTTTTTCTTGATTTTACTCTGGAAATCCAACAGTAAACCACACTATATTCAACTGCACAACATTTTAAAATTTTTGGTAGTTTCGGGTGTGTTTTGCATTGTATTGATTAATCCCGAAGTATTGATTCATGGTAAAGCCATGCTTAAAATTTAGGAGCAAACCTGCCTACCAGCAGGCAAGTCGGGGCTAAAAATAATCTTTTGGCTGCTATACAAAAGTGCTAAGTTACTCTTCCTTAAACCAACTCGAATACATAATATAATTATTCGAAATGCGTTCAATTTCACCCGCAAAATCAGATGCATTGATGTCTTTCACCTTTTTAGCCGGAACACCCGCATAAATCGTTCCCGATTCAACTACTGTATTCTGAGTTACTACTGCACCCGCTGCCACAATCGAGTTGCTTTCTACCACACAATTATCCATCACAATCGCTCCCATTCCAATTAAAACATTGTCGTGCAATGTACAACCATGAACTATCGCATTGTGTCCGATAGAAACATTATTTCCAATATTTGTTGGGTGTTTTTGATACGTCGCATGAATCACTGCACCATCCTGAATGTTGACTTTATTCCCAATCTTTATATAGTGAACATCGCCTCGAACAACAGCATTGAACCAAACACTACATTCTGAACCCATTTGCACATCTCCAACAATAGTAGCGTTTTCTGCAACATAACAATCGTCTGGAATGTTGGGTGATTTTCCGTTAACTGATTTTATAATCATAAATATATGTTTAAAAAAAATCCCAATAGAAAAACTACTGGGATTGTATTATTAATTCACCGCTGGACAGTTACAGTGGTATTTCTCTGGTTTGCAGAACAAGTTGATTCCTAGTGTGATGTTGTGGAATCCTCCGTTGTCAAACTTCACATTACCTCCCAAATGTGAGTAGGTATAGGCCAACATAAATTGGTTGTAGTTCAAACCTAATATCGGTGAGAAGTATTGTAACTTCTGTGTTTGAACAGCATTACCCTCTACATACTGCGCACCATCCAAAC
>JACCDI010559705.1_pt1 | contig 10664 bp, 11 predicted proteins | sample 7442791 | NCBI WGS metagenome assembly JACCDI01 (sample SAMN15323434, study PRJNA562643) | freshwater metagenome | isolation source: river surface water | place: USA:Blue River Watershed | collected 2017-08-15
CATAAATCATAAATCATCAATCATAAATCATAAATCATAAATCATAAATCATAAATCATAAATCATAAATCATAAATCATGAACTTTCTCTTTTTTTAGTCTTTTTTTACGTTATTTATATTTTATCAATAGTTGATTAAAGCAATTTTTTTTCAGCTGGTGGCATGAAATTTTTCTTATTACTCTCAATCAAGGGGATCACCAGACTATGTTGCCCATATTATGAAAAAAGCAATGCATAATTTGTGTGTAATTTCCCATTGCTGTCTGGTGGGTTCTCTTTTTCTTCATGGTGGCATGACAGAAATCAACCACATTCCTCATCAAGAAAATGCATACATACTTAAAAAAGCTAGGTCTGAGCTATTTCAAAATTTGTACAAAAATTTATGATTATGATTATAATTTATGTTTGATGGAATAGGGGTCATTGCTTATTCCATCAAACATATTTTTTTGTGTTTCTACTGACATAAATTATAAAGTTGTGATATAATACAATCTCTTTATTCCTTGTGAGTTATGATTTGTGTTAATTTGATTATGCTTCACTGGAGCATGTTGACATTTTTCCAGAATACAATTGGAATGGTGATTTGCTAAATTGTAAATTTTACAACACTGCAAACCAAGGGCCACCAACTGGTGCATCTGACTGATGTCAGGAACTCAAAGGCATTATAGTACAAAATCATTGATGATGTAGATGATTCAACTGGGTCTTGTGTTGCTGAAACATCAGAAAATTTTGATAGCAAATTTACAGATGGGGAAGAAGATGATGATAAGGATAACAAATATGATGGAATTGATCCAAAAAACGACGTGTCAATTTTTCTTTTATTTTCCATATGAAAAATGATAAAAAATCATTGAAGGGTAAAATGGATGCAGTCTTGATGGCAATAATGCAAGTATTGGAATGCAGAAGGTTGCTGATGCTATCAAAGATACAGAAATGCAGGTGATTATGGTGATGACAATATTATAGAAGGCTCTCTCTCTTCATCATCCATCAAATTGACAATCATCAAAGATGGCTTTATTGATTCATCATTGATTAAATCTCCAGTTCCCATAGAAGGTTCTCGTGTTTTGTCATCCATCAAATCTCCAGTAATGACAACACCAAAATCAACAACACCAAAATCATATTCCTTTTCAAATCCACTTTTGCATAAATTCCAGAAAACCATGTCTAGCAAAGATTCTTTGGGATCATCACTTAATAAGATGGTAAGCCTGATGGTATTGCAAACACATAAAGAATTCGTAATGCACCAAGAAGAGATGAAAAATGTGATGGAAATGCACCACCAAGATCTTGTCATGAAACAACAGATGATTCAAACACAACAACAAACGATGAATGTATTCATGATGTCAATGATGGGACAGAGAAACAATGAAACAATACAAACATAAAATGACAAAAAGAAACGTGTAGATAGTGATGTTGATGAAAAAATTAGTTTATATAAAATAGTTAATATGTTTTGTGATATGATAGCACTTTAATTCATAAATTCTTTATTTACCAACCTATCCAACCATGGCATATAAACATTTCTAATCTGGTTGATTCCCACTAACGAAGATCTCAAATTAAACAAAAATATATACATTTTCATAACAAATAATCTATTTCCAAGTTTTTCATAGTCAAGATGATCTTTCATATTCTTGGAAAAGATGCTTGAAATCCTCTCATTCCCAAGTCTTCTAATTGCTGTATTGATGTAGCTGCCCTTTTCACTCTAAAATCATTTCTTGTTACCTTACACATCAATAAATTTTCCTGCATAGATTTCACCGTAAAATAATTCCATCTTCCCAAGTCCTGAATCAACAAAACCATGCAAACAAAACTATTAAATATAGTCTCCAACTTGGTATAAATATTTCCCCATTCAGGTACTGTCTGTCATGGACACATCCTGGTATGTTGAAATATGTCACAGGAATAGTACCATCTGGATTGAACCCAAACACATTTGTGATGTAGAAATCTTGTGTCCATCCATTGTAATACTTGCTTTGTGTGGTCTCACCAGGAGGTCCCTCTATATAGAGTGTTAACCCATTCATTGAACACCAAACCTCCTTCTCTTTTAGTGATGGCTGTCTTGATTCAATTCCTCTGACCTCTGACATATTCCATAACCTGAACTTCATTTGGAAAAGTAATCTTTGCAAAATTATCATTGCTAAATGAGTAGACAAATAGGTGATGCCCAAATTGAAGATAGAAAGAAAGATTTGACTGTATCATGACAAATATCATTAGCAATAAAAATGTAGACCCTCTTGTCTTTGTCCATGCCAAAAAGAGGTCAAAATAATCTTCCAATTGAACCAGTCTTTTTTGGCGTCTTTTCTTTTTTAATAAAATATACTCACTGAGAAAAGGGGAATAATTATCAAAAAGAGGAGCTCCTTTTTACATATAAAACTGGTCAATACAAAACTCAGTCACAAATTTTTTGATTTTTGTCCATATCAAGCTGAACAGATGGTGTTCTGAATGTTTCATTGTTTCAAGAAAAAATGAAAATCATTTCTATGCACAACAAAAAACAAAATAGTACTTGATATTACAAAAAATGAGAATTGGGAATTGTACGTTCAACATATAAAATAAAAAATTAAAATGTCATGGCTTTTGATGTGTGCACAAAAAGATACTTTCTCTATGATGGATGATGGAAACTCTTCAAAAGACATGAATTTGAAATGTGTGTGCCAATATAAATTAAAAATAATGATCACAATAAAGAGAAAAATCATTAATCTTGATATTCATAATGCTATTTTAGCAATATTGGTTGCTGGTGACTATTTTTTGTCCACCAACAGCCAGATAGATGGGGCTGCAATGGGAGTTTTGTGATGACTGGTCTTATATATAGAAAAAGGAATCAACATCAAAACCTCAAAGAGTTATGAATGATTGATCCAATCTTGATTTCAACACTTTTTGCCATGGTGAGTCTCAATGTGTATGCTATGATGATCAGGGAATTGATCTTGCTCTTTGCAACCTCTCCTCTGCTGCTAATGCATGATAAAATTCCACCGGGAATGTTTTCCACTGCTGCTTTCCTCAGAGATTGTCTTGCAGGAGTATGTTGTGCATGATGATGAAGACCATTGCCCACTGCAGCTTCATCATGCATTGCAAATAACTTTTTTACTTTGAAATTCTACAACCACATAAATTGAGCTAATTCACACAAGAAAATCACTACTAATTGGAGCAGTTTCAGGGAAGTGGCATGGTCAAATTACATACAAAATAAGCATTGTCTTCTTTTTTCAGTTTCTGTGACATGACATCAGTTGATCCCTGGATGGAGAAAAACCATAAATATTGTGCTGCCAGCTATGCAAAAAACAGCTTAAATTGACTATCGATAAAACTGATAAAACAGCAGAAAAAATAAGTCTGGAAAAAAGGGGGTTAATGATTATTTTTGATTTATTATTTAAGATATGTGATTATGTTATTTTGAATATGCTCCATTTTGTACACAATAAAAATTATGTCTCAAAGAGGAAAAATACAAGTTCAAGACCAGTAGTTTTACAAAATGATGTGAATGGCAAATACATCAAAATCTATCATGACAACTAATTTTTTTGTTAGACAACATTTGTCACAATGATATACATGAGTTATCCCCTGCTGGATTTGGACTGATTCAAAATATTCATTGACCTGCATGGGGCAGCATCAAGACCCTTGAAAAATCTGATCTAGACAGTAGTTTTACAAATGAGTAGAATCTACGTAGGAATTAGTATTATTGAAAAAACTCGAGTCTGAAATCATGTGAATATGATCATTGCATTAGGATCAACAATGTAATTAAGCCAGATTAGGCAAAATCAATATCCTAACAATAACACACCAACCTTGCACATTTAGACGCCAGCTTCCTCACAAATGTAAATTGAATCAGAATCATCATCACTTTCAAGATGCAGTTGTGGTTGCAGATCTTGAGTCCAATTAGATGATTCAGTGTTGGCTGATAGTTTTGACTGGAACTTTTGCAATTGCATCTCTATCAATTCATCCCACTTGCTTCCATAAGCAGTCTCAAAAGTTTGGAGCTTCTCTATAGCCTTCTTGATAGTGTTCAGCTTTGATGGTGCAGTATTAGTGTCATACAAAGGAAGCGAGAATTGAATAATATCCTGCCATGCATCAAGCAGCATCTTAGCCCCATGTTTGAACAGACATAATGACTCATCTGCCTTCTCTACCTTTAATTTCATTTCATCTGCATTCTTCTTGACAGTTTTTTGCTGCTGCTTTCTCCTGCTCAATTTTTTCAGCTTGAGCTTAAATTGTATCTTTTGAACCCATCAACTTGAAACCAAAGTGTCATCAAAACCCCCCTGCACCAAATGCGCCCATCCTCTCCACTAGGGACTTGACTTGCTCATCTTCCATCTTCTGGATTATAGAGCTCTTCTTGTGGATAGGTAATTCTGCATTGAAGAAAAAATAATTAATTCCTTTGCTTCATGCCTATATATTAAAATGCATACACCAACAAAGTTAGAAAATAAAAATGAAAATAATTTCATTCTTTGTCTCACCTTTCTTTAATTCATCATAGGATTTTTGTTTAGATTTCAGTTTTAATACAATCGCTTCAATAGCACCTCTCTTACCAAGTATATGATGGACCTTTTTATGGTTGAAGGCTTTGCGCATGAGTGGAACAAAACCAACATTCAACCAACTCTAGAAAATCTTCTGTGGTGTTGCACACAAATCAAATGGGTGCTTTTTCTGTAAATTATTTGGATGTCCATTGATGATCATAGGAAGATCATCATTTTTTAGAGAAGCAGATTTGATCTTTGTGATGCCATTGTTGTTGGGATTCTTGAGGGATAATGCATGAAAATACGACTTCTGCTCAAAGATATCTTGGGCTTGCAAGTCTGTCCTTCCCTTGAATTCCTGAAACCAAACATCCATCTCCTGAGAATTGCTAGTGGTGTTTGTTAGGCCAGGGCCCATGTGCACACCTTCATTTTGCATGTCCTATTGAAATTTGATAGCACGCTTGCTCTTACAGTTCCTCCCAGGGCCGCTATCAGTCTTGATAAAGATTGGATCTTCAATGAGATGGTCACCATCCCACTTAAATTTTCTTGCAAGATTTGGATATAGCGACTTGTATCACATCATGGTCTCAATGGAAAGAGACTCATCTATTCTGCTTTGTTTCAAACAGAAACTTGCAAATCAATTCTTGTTGCTCTGTCAAATCCCCAAAAACCAACAACCTCCAGTAAATGATTTACACAGGTTGGCTTGATTTGCATCCCATCAGCGGTTTTTGATTTTGTGTCATATATCAGGATTGGAGGCATAGGCTCAAGAGGATTAGAACCAAAAACACCAGTCATGTGGCCTCCTGGATCCTTGAACACTCTAGTTCCAGCCCAAGGGAGGTCTGTGTTGGTCAAATTAGTGGCTCAGGGACCACTTTTGTCACCTTTGGATGATTTTGTGAGGTGAGTGTCATCAAAATTGATGAAAATACAAAGGAATTCATATGTGAATGTTACTTCAGACATTAAGTCTGCTTCCATGACATACAAAGGCAAAGTTAGTATTTTGAAATTTAACTCAATTTATACAAGTTTTCAAAAGAAGTAATAATACTCACAAGGAATATTGCATGGTATCTCCCTCCTGTGAAAAATGTCAATTACCTTTTGTGGCTTATCTGCAACATATCCATGGTGGATCAGACAATCCTTTGACCCGTCAAACTAGAGGATTAAATTTGCATACATGATCCAATTCATTTGCCAGCCCTCCACTTTTATGGCTTTTGACTGTTGTATGTGGTTTGGATAACACTGGAAAAGCTTTTTGTAGATATATTCCACTGAGAGACTGTCGTTGAAAGGTGTATTTTTTATGGCAGCACCAATGATAGCCTTCATTGATTTTGGTGGATACTCTCCAATCCCAGACAACTGGGACATGGAAACATGACATTGAAGGAGGTCAAGAAGAATTGAAGGAAATGTGGGTTTAGGTCCTTGCTTGATTGGTGACTTGCTGATTATTTTCGTTTTGTTGTAGTTGGATAGAGTCATTCAGTTGATTAATTGACCCTTTGGAAGCTTGTATTTTGCATTCATTTTTTTGCAATTTTTTGCATTGACCTCTTGCCTGATGAATAGAGAGATGTTGCCTCCTTGAGAGCGGCTGAGTAGCAAGCATCAACATCATTCTTCTTGGACAACATCCAAGACTGGTGGAAGTTTGCCTGGGTGGTAGTTTGTTATGGAGGCCTTGATAATGATGACATTGTTGTGCTTGCATTAGCATCACTCAAATAAGATAGCAAAAAGGAATCAACCCCATCTTGGACTTTTTCTTCAATGGCCTTGAGTGTCTTTTTGTCCCTTGTACAAATTGATCCTTCCTCCTCAATTTGTTGTAGGGTGGATTGGGTGACTGAGGATGAGGTTCTCTTTTTTCTCTTGCTTCTTTGGGGTGGAGTTTGTGTTAAGGACAAAGGTTAGTGGTTTCTACCAAAAGCACAACCTCACAAATAATTTCTTGTGTTCCTTCTTTTACAGATTTGACCACAGCATCCCTTGCTGCCTTGACACATCAATAAAGGTGTGTCTTTGTGCATGGGAAGTGTGTTGCTCTCAGGGCTTTGTCAATGGTGAGGCCAAACATAGTCACCTTTGAACACAAAAGGACAACACACAAAAATAATCATGAAAAAAAACAAAAAAATCATGTCATTGACACTGCAACTTCCATGGCTCATGGCTCAACATATACCCAAAACCACATGCTCATCATCCACTCTGCCCTTTCAGTAGTGTTAGGCTTGGGTTCTATGCTGTTGGATGGCATTGTTGTGATCATACGATGGCAAAATCACTGGCAACACAATTCTCACATTTTAATTGAAGCGGAAAAAATTATGGTTATTTTGTGTGTCGTTTTTTGGGGAGGATCTGCTTGCCACAGACCCCCAACCCATATATCCAGAAAAAGCTGATATTAAGGAGAAGAAGTCTGTAGTGTTAAATTTTTTCTAGCATTGTTATGCATAAAATATCTTCAATTGAAAATTTGTAAAACAATTATGTTGAAAATCAGGATGTAAAACTACTGGTCTTGAACTAGTACCAACTTTTTTCAATTTCACCCTCCGCATCGCTTGAAAAAAGCCAATTTCAACACAAAAACCTCTCTTGTGATCAGGCTGTAATGTAGATGAAAGAGAAAACAATATCAATATTGATATTCATGAATGAAAATTGACCATTTTGGTTGCTGGCAATATTTTTTGTCTGTCAAAGGCTGGGCATATGGAGCTGAGGTGAGAGCGTTTGACTAGTCTCAAGCAATCTCCACTCACATCTAGGCTCATGCACAAAAACTTCCTTTTTGGCTGTGGCGCCACGGTGCTAGAGATGCTAGAGATGCTAGAGATGCTAGAGATGCTAGAGATGCTAGAGATGTGAACTGGGTTTGAATTAATCCCTTTCCCCTGACCCATCCAAAATATTTAAGAGGCCCTAGATCCGAAAAACCCTAGTATTATTTTTGGGCACCAACCCCAAAATCCTAGGTTTTGCTCGAACATAAATCAAGTGTTTGTTGGTACAATTTTAGGCTTGTCGCTGGAGTTGCAAGCCATGTGAGAAGCTTGCATCTAAATTGGCGTACCATTTTTTCGCTATCTCAAGTCTTCAGAATATTTTAATTCCTACCAACATTATACTCATACATCATAGTGAGCCTAGATTTGAGCAGAGATCGCGTGAGCCTTGTCAGACAAATAATTGTTGCTGTGGCCTGGGTTTTGTTTTATCCAGTCTTAGTTTGTTATTAGTCTAGAAGTCGTCTGTCCGTGCTTCAGGCGTTTCCCTCAATACAAACACAGCAAACTTCGTAAGGTACGATACTCAACATCATAACGGCGATTTTTAACATGAGAGCTGTGGGTTCATTTTGGATCTGATTTTGAAACGACTTCTTGTTCCCACGGGTATTTTCCACCGGCCCATAGCCAACTACTTAACCATGTCGTCCTCACTAGGAAGAGGCCGTGGCCGCGGGCGCGGCCGTGGAAACACCCTCCCCGCTTGGATGACTCGCGGCGATGGTCCATCCGGTGGTGCTCCTCCCGACGAACAACCCCCCTTCGTCCTCACCGAAGATCCAGGACATCCAGAACCCCTCCCTCCTTCGTCGACGTTTGACAAGCATGCCTTCGATCGTGAGAGAGAACGAGCACTAGACCACCGCGGTGGTCGTTGGGAACCGAGGGAGAGAGAGCTTCCTCCGTTTCGATCCCGTGACGGACCCTCGCCGCGTGATGTCATGAATCCTAGCAGAGACTTCCGGCGTGACGTGGACCGTGACGCGAGAGGCGGAGATGGCATCCGTGGATATGACCATTACAGCCATGGTGGCATTAGCAATTTCCGTCGAGGGGAATCCGACAGAGGAACGCAAGGAGATTTTGGCAGAGGGTTGGGATTCGTGCCCGGAGAAGGAGATCGGAGAGTCGCCTGGGAGAGGGACTTGGGTGGCAGTATGGGCAGAGGGAGAGGTCGAGGCCGTGGAAGAGGCAGTGGTGATGGCGAAGGACCTGATAATTCTATGAATTTTGTCCGGGGTGAAGTTTTGAATAGAGATGGTCCCCTCGGTTACGACAGGAGGAGAGAATGGGAACGAGACGACAGGGGCAGAGATTGGGGCGGAGGGTCCGAAATGGAAAGAGATTTTGAAAGAGACAGGGCAGATAGAGATCGAAAAATCGATAGAAGTGACACCCTCCAGGTGCGAGATGAACGAGGCGATAATTCCGATCGATCTGGAAGAGGAAATGGCCGCGGACGAGGGAGAGGAATGCACGTCAATCGTCCTGCATGGATGACTTCCGATGCCGATGCACGGGTTGGCAGCCATGGTGGCACTGGAGACTCTGAAATCAACTATAAAGACAATGAGGATTTTGCATCTCCGTCTAAATCACGGTCAGAAACCATGGAACTGCTTTTGGCACAGGCGAGACAGGTGAAAGAGGAGCAACAACAGAAACAGTATCATCCGCAATCATTATCAAGACAAGGGGATAGAGATGATTCCCCTTACTCACGTCAGAATGCTTCCACGACCACCAAAAATAACGAAACAGTTGATCTGCAGAAGCAACGCAAATTGGAAGAAGAGGAAGAGGCCAGGAAAGTCCAGGAAGCCGCCGAAGAAGAACGCAAGCAGCTGGAAAAACTGAGAGAAGAAGAAGAGGAGAGGCAATTGCGTGCTCTCATTGCCGAGGTTTCTGGCAACGACGAAGTTGAAAGTAGCAACAGTGGTAACACTGGAAACAAGAGAGCATTGCGAGAAGAGGACGGAGACGAAATCATAGAGTTTGAGACTATCGTCGAGAGGGAGGAACGATTGGCACGTATGAGGCGTGAGGAGCGTAGGAAGAAGTTACGACAATTAGAGACCGATACTAACTCTCATAAAATCGATGTAGATATGCCGAGAAATCCCGCCGGGATAGTTGCATCCGAAATGAATGGGAATAAAGGCAATGATAGCAATGACCAAGGCGTGAGAGCAATTGTTTCCACAACCGTAACAAGTTCAGAGCAGAAACCGGTGCAGCAACAAAGCGAATTGGACGATGTAACCAATATTGTGAAAAATACTCCGGATAACGACAGCGATGACGACTCTTTCGACATTTTTTCCCCCGACAAATCGACGCCACTACCTTACCAATCTGCCAAAAGTTCACAATCTATCAAAATCAACAACTCAAACGCCGTGTCTTCACTCAATGCCCAAGATTGTGATGACGCCGAGGGTTACTACAAAGCAACCATTGGGGAAATCATCACCCTACCAAAGTACATCGGAGATAGAGAGTATATTGGGCCACGAGACGAGAGCGATGAAACAGGCAGATTTGCGAAATTTCGCGTGCTAGGAATCATCGGCAAGGGGGTGTTTTCTTCAGTTATCAAATGCGTTGAAGTCGATTCCGGAAGCAACACTATTACAACTTTTACAACTTCATCCAGAAATGGTGTTGACACTGGGCAGGAACGTGTGATTGCAATGAAAATTATTCGCAACAATGAAATCATGGCTAAAGCTGCTGCAAAAGAAATGAGAATTTTGCGTATGCTCTGTCGACCTAGCGCCCGAAAAAACACCAACAATTCTAGAAAAAGTACCGAAGCAAGCTCGAGAAATGGTGCGGACAGCGGAGATGGCCTTGCGGGTAGTAGTGCTGATGACGAGGAAGATGCCGAGGAGAGGGAGCGTCGAGAACGTGAAAATCACAATATTGTCCGTCTCCTCGAGGTGGATCCCACCTCGATTTCTTCCAACCATGATCTGTCCACTTCCTATTCTTCTTCGGCATATTCGGCACCTCCTCCAGAGTTTCGATCACACTGCATTTTCCTGTTTGAGTTTCTACCATACAATCTACGTGAAGTTCTCTCGAAGTTCGGAAAAAACGTTGGGATTAACCTCACAGCCGTCAGATCTTACGCCCGCCAATTGCTGTGCGCATTATCTCACTTGGAAAAACATAGGGTAGTGCACGCAGATTTGAAGCCGGACAACATTCTCG
>JACCDI011300693.1_pt1 | contig 10662 bp, 6 predicted proteins | sample 7442791 | NCBI WGS metagenome assembly JACCDI01 (sample SAMN15323434, study PRJNA562643) | freshwater metagenome | isolation source: river surface water | place: USA:Blue River Watershed | collected 2017-08-15
CACGCCGCTCGCGTCCGTCGCGCTCCAGGGCATCCGTCTCGTCGCCGCGCAGCCGGGCGACACGGTGGTGGTCATGGGCCTCGGCCTCATCGGCCAGCTCGCGGTCCGCCTGCTTCGCGCCCAAGGCTTACGCGTGCTCGGCGTGGATCCCGACGAAGCCAAGCGCGCCGTCGCCGCGCAGGCGGGCGCGATCATCCCCGACGGCGCCACCGGCCTGCCGGCGCTCCTGGCTTCCGGCGCGGCCGGCGTGCTCATCACGGCCAGCACTTCTTCCGACGAGCCGGTCAACCTCGCCGCGCGCCTCTGCCGCCGCCGCGGCCGCGTGGTGCTGGTCGGCGTGACGGGCCTCACGCTCAACCGCGCCGACTTCTACCAGAACGAGGTCTCGTTCCAGGTCTCGCGTTCCTACGGTTCCGCGGATTCGGCCGACCCTTCTTCCGCCCGCGCCAACTTCGAGGAGGTCCTCCGGCTCATGAAGTCGGGGGCGCTCGACGTCGCCCCGCTCCTGACCTCGCGCCACTCGTTCGCCGAAGCGCCGCAGATCTACGACGACCTCCGCCGCCCGGGCGCTTTCGGCCTGGTCATCGAATACGCCGTCCCGAACGAAGCCCTTGCGCGCATGGTGCCCGGAAAAGATTGGGATAGCCGCACGGTCGGCGGCATCGGCGTCATCGGGTGCGGCAACTTTGCTTCCCGCGTCCTCGTGCCTGAGCTCCGTCGCCAAGCCGCGTCGCCTTCAGTTTTCGCTTCCGCCAACGGCCTTTCCGCGAAGCTGCTCGCCGGCGACGCCGCGACCGCGACCACCGAAGCGGCCGCGTTGCTCGGTCACCCGGGGTTGGCGAAGGTCTTCATCGCCACCCGTCATGACGACCATGGCGAACTCGCCCGCGCCGCGCTCCGGGCCGGTAAGTCCGTCTGGGTCGAGAAGCCTCTCGCGCTGACGGAGGCCGATCTCGAAGCCACGTTGGCCGTCGCCCGCACCACTTCTTCCGTCCTCGCCGTCGGCTTCAACCGCCGCTTCGCCCCGCTCGCCGTCCGGCTCCGCGCCGCGCTTGCCGTCAAGTCCGGCCCGCGCCGCTTCATGGTCGACGTCAACGCAGGTCGGCTGCCGGCGGATCACTGGACGCTGGATCCTAAGCAGGGCGGGGGACGCATCGTCGGCGAGGCCTGCCACTTCGTGGATCTTCTCCGCTTCCTTTCCGGTGGCGCCATCGTCACGGTCCGCTGCTTGTCGCGTGATGCGGATGGTCAGGATGGCGGCTGTTTCGAGCTGAGTTTCGCCAACGGCGACGTCGCCGTCCTCAACTATCGCACCGACCTTCCCGCGCATCTTCCGAAGGAGCGCGTCGTCGTCGCCGGCGAAGGCTGGTCGGCTTCGATCGAAAACTGGCGCACGCTTCGTTCCACGAACCTCGCCGGCGCCACGGCGCTGCCCGCGTGGCTCGGCGGCCCCGCTCGCGGCAAAGGCCATGCCGAAGCCCTCACCGCTTTCCTCGCCGGCACCGCCGTCCCCCTCGACGAAATCGAAGAAGTCTCGCGGTGGAGTATTCGGATGCAGGGGATGAAGGCGTGACCTGAAGTGCAAAAGTGCAAATCGGCCTACGGCCTTTGCAAAGGTGCAAAAGTGAGAATGAGAGTATAGAGTATTGAGTATGGAGTATCGGGGGAGTGATGGCCTTGGGTAGGGATGCGATGACATCGCACCCGTTAGCCATCAGGGCGGACGCGATAGTGATCACGTCCCTACCTCGATGCATCTCCGGCCCTCCGGTCCTACGCTAACCTATACTCAATACTCCATACTCGATACTCTCGTATCCCCCTTGCCCACGTGTCCACGTGCCAGCCTGCCCCCTAACTAAAATGCCCTCCCTCTGCGTCCTCGGCCTCGGCTACATCGGCCTCCCGACCGCGTCCATCTTCGCGACGAAGGGACGCCGCGTCCTCGGCGTCGACGTCTCCGCGTCGGTCGTCGAGACGATCAACTGCGGCCGTATCCACATCCAGGAGCCGGACCTCGACGTGCTCGTGCGGGCCGCGGTGCAGTCCGGCAACCTCAAGGCGTCGACGCAGCCCGCGCCGGCCGACGTCTTCATCCTCGCGGTCCCGACGCCTTTCCTCGCTTCGGCCGACGGCGCCCGCATCCCGGATCTCTCCTTCGTCGAAGCCGCCGCCCGCTCGGTCGCCCCGTTCGTCGCCGCCGGCAATCTGATCATCCTGGAGTCCACTTCTCCGGTCGGCACGACCGAGAAGGTGAAAGGCTGGCTCGAAGCCGAACTCGCGAAGCTCGGCCGCAAGGTGGACGGCCTCCTCTACGCGCATTGCCCGGAGCGCATCCTCCCCGGCCAGATGCTCAAGGAACTCGTCTCCAACGATCGTATCTGCGGCGGGCTCACGCCGGCGGCGGCCGAGCAGGCCCGCGACCTCTACGCCACCTTCTGCACCGCGCAGATCTTCCTGACCGACGCCCGCACGGCCGAGCTCGCCAAGCTGACCGAGAACGCCTTCCGCGACGTGAACATCGCGTTCGCGAACGAGCTCTCGCTGATCTGCGACAAGCGCGGCGTCGATGTCTGGGAGCTCATCCGCCTCGCGAACCGCCACCCTCGCGTGAAGATCCTCCAGCCCGGCCCGGGCGTGGGCGGACACTGCATCGCCGTCGACCCGTGGTTCATCGTCGACGCCGCGCCGGCCGAAGCGCGCCTCCTGCGCGCCGCCCGCGAGGTCAATGACTCCAAGCCGCATCATGTCGTCGCCCAGGTCCGCGCCGCCGCGGGCAAGGACGCCGCCGTCGCCTGCCTCGGCCTCGCGTTCAAGGCCAACGTCGACGACCTCCGCGAATCACCCGCCGTGGAGATCGCCGCTCACCTCGCCGACGCCGGGCTGAAAGTCTTCGCCGTCGAACCGCACGTGACCGCGTTGCCGAAGGCCTTGCAGGGCAGGGCGGAACTCGTCTCGCTCGCCGACGCGCTCGCCCGCGCCAGCGTCGTCGTCCTTCTCGTCGATCACCGCGCCTTCGCTGGCCTCACCCTCGCTCAGCTCAAAGGGAAGAAGTTGATTGATACGCGGGGCGCGATTCGGAGCTAGAGGCCCGGAGGCCCAGAGGCTCGGTTGACCAGAGAGACAGCACTCCAAGGGAGACCGGAAACCGGAAAGTATGCTTCGGGCATATGTCCCCAGCCAATCATCCGGTCTCCGGTTCCCCTTTGAGTTCTTGCCGCTCTCTCCGGCAAACTGGCCAACCGATCAACTGATGAATCACCCTTCGTTCGGCCTCATCCATTCAGCCCTCTATTCAGCCCTCGATTCAGCCATCGACTCAGTCCTCTAGGTTTCAGTGCTCCTCCCTCTCCTCTATCACCTCGGCCCGCGCTGGCTTCTCCAGCGTGCGCGCTGGGCATGCGAGCGTAAGCTCGGAGTCTGGGAACGGCGTTCGCCGATGCGCCCGTGGAAGGAATTCGCCGTGGGATTCGATCCCGTCGAATGGCGTAAGTCCGCGCCCCGTCTCCCGGTCTCGCTGCTCGACCGCGCGCGCCTGTCCCCGCAGCTCGAGGCGTGGTCGGTCGAAGCCGGCGCCACGCCGGTCGCCGAGGCGGACGCTTTCGCCCGCGGTTACGCCCGGGTTTTCTCGCATCAGTTGGTCGAAGTCGGCCGGCCGGACCGCTGGACGCGCAACGTCCTGACGGGACGTTCGATCGACCCATTCGCCCATTGGTCGCGCCGAAGCGACGCCGGGATCGACGATATCAAAGGCGTCTGGGAGCTTTCTCGCTTCGGCTTCGCCTACGCGCTCGTCCGCGCCTGGCTCCGCGACGGCACCGATCGGCACGTCGAACTCTTCTGGTCCACGCTGGAGGACTGGATGACCCGCAACCCGCCGAACCGCGGTCCTAACTGGATGTGCGGACAGGAAGCCGCCTTCCGCCTGATCGCCGTCACGTTCGCGCTGCAGGCTTTCCGGAATCACCCGGCCTCGACGGATGAACGGCTGACCCTTGCCGCCCGTTTCGCCGACGCCACCGGCCGGCGCATCGACTTCCATTTCGACTACGCCCTGTCGCAGAAGAACAACCACGGCATAGCCGAGGCGATCGGGCTGCAGACGACCGGCACTTTCTGGCCGACGCTCGGCGGTTCGTCCTATTGGTATCGCGAAGGCCGGGCGGCTCTCGTCGCGCAGTGCGCCGAACTCATCGGGCCCGACGGCGGCTTCAGCCAACACTCGACGAATTACCATCGCCTGCTCCTCCAGCTCCTCACCTGGTCCGAGCTCGTCGAGCGCTCCGTGCGCGAAACGCTGCCCGAAGCGGTGCGCGCCCAAGCGGTCGCCGCGACGGATTTCCTCGCCACGCTCATGGAAGCGGACGGCACGGTGCCGCGCTATGGCGCCGACGACGGTGCGAACCTCTTCCCGCTGAGCGGCGCCGGCTACGAAGACTTCCGGCCCGCCGTCGGCGCGGCCCTGGCGGTCTTCAAGGGCGAACGTCTGCCGTCCGGACCCTGGGACGAGACCGCGTTGCTCTTGGTCGGTCCGTCGGCGGCCAGCGCCGGCCCGGCGCCCCGCGGCCCGGCCGACTGTCCGGACGCGGGCGTCTTCACGCTGCACCATCCGCGGGGCACTATCTTCTTCCGGGCGCCCACCGTCTTCCGCACGCGACCATCGCACGCCGACCAGCTCCACGTCTCTTTGCGCTGGGATGGCGAATGGCTCGCCGAAGATCCCGGCACGTATTCCTACAACGCCCCGGGAGACTGGGAGGGGTTCGCCGGCTCTCGCTTCCACAACGTGGTCACCGTCGGAGATCACGACTGCATGGGGCGGTTCGGACGGTTCCTCTGGCTACCTTGGACCGTCTGCCGGCTCAGCCGTCTGGATGATGGCCTTGCCGCCGAGCACCGCGGCTTCTCCGGCTTCAAGTCGCGCCGCCGTCTCGTGGAGGTCCCGAACGGCTTCGTCATCGTCGACCGGATCAGCGGCCTCCTCGGCCAGCGCGGCGAATACGTCCTCCGCTGGCATGGCCGCCGCCGCGCCGGCCTCGAGCAGCTCACCGTCGCCTGCTCCGCGCCGTCGACCGAAGAATATGTCACCGCACTGCCGGACGGCGGGGAAGGGTGGCACTCGACGCATTACGGCTCGAAAGAGCCCTCCTGGTGCCGCCGCATCACCGCCACCGGCCGCGACGTCACCTTCGTCACCGCCATCGGCTGCTCCCTCCGCCTCGAAGCCAAAAGTTTCTTCGTCGACGGGGAAGAGTATCCGCTGGAATAGAGGCTCGGAGGCCCAGAGGCTCAGTTGACCAGAGAGACAGCACTCAAAGGGAGACCGGAAACCGGAAAGTATGCTTCGGTCATTTTCTTGAAGCTGTCAGGTGCCGGCCACCGGGGCCTCGGCCCTTCGGGTGTCAGCCGTTCAGCCTTCGGCAGCCGGCTCCAGTTTCCTGCGGCTGATGGCCGAGATGCCGACGCCCGAGTCGCTGACACCTGTGGCCGACACCCGTCACCCGAAATTAGCGTCCCCAGCCAATCATCCGGTCTCCGGTTTCCCTTTGAGTTAATGCCGCGCTCCGGCCAACTGGCCAACTAATCAACTGATCAACCGCGCTTCGTTCGGTTTCATCCATTCAGTCCTCCATTCGGCCCTCGATTCAGTCATCGACTCAGCCCTCTTATTCTTCCGCTAAAATGCCCTCCCTCGCCCTCATCGTCGGCACGCGTCCCGAGTGCATCAAGCTTGCGCCGGTGTACGCCGAGCTCCGGCGCGCGGGCAAGGTGCGGCCGTTGCTCGTCTCGACCGGCCAGCACCGCGAGCTCCTCGATCAGGCGCTGGGATCGTTCGGGCTGAAGCCTGACGTCGACCTCGGCCTCATGACTCCGGGTCAGTCGCTGCCGGAACTGTCTTCGCGCGTGCTTAGCGGGGTCTCCGCCTGGCTCGCCGAAGCGAAACCCGCCGCCGTCATCGTCCAAGGCGATACCACCACCGTGCTCGGCGCCGCGCTGGCTTCTTTCTATGCCGGCATCCCCATCGGTCATGTCGAAGCCGGTCTGCGCACGGGCGATCTCCGTTCGCCGTTTCCCGAGGAGATGAATCGTCGCGTGACCTCGACGCTCGCGCGCTGGCATTTCTGCCCGACCGAAGAGGCCAAGGCCAATCTCCTCCGCGAAGGCATCACGGCCGCGGCCTGCCATGTCACCGGCAATACCGTCATCGACGCCCTCCTCGCCACCCGCGCGAAGATCGCCGGCCTCGAAGCCGCCGCGGTCGGCGCCCGTCTTGGCGTCGCCCCGGCGTTCGTCGCTTCACATCTCGCCGCGCCTAAGTCCCGCTGGATTCTCGTGACCGGCCATCGCCGTGAATCCTTCGGCGCCGCTTTCGAGGATCTCTGCCGCGGCATCCGTCAGCTCGTCGACGCTCATCCCGGCCTCGGGGTCGTCTATCCGGTCCACCTCAATCCGCAGGTCCAGGAACCTGTGCGCCGCCTGCTCGGCGGCCATCCGCGGATCGCGCTCGCCGCGCCCGCCGCCTATGAGGACTTCGTCTGGCTGACGGACCGCTGCGCCTTCGTGCTCACCGATTCCGGGGGTGTCCAGGAAGAGGCCCCTTCGCTGGGCAAGCCCGTGCTCGTCATGCGCGAAAATACCGAGCGCCCCGAAGGCCTCGCCGCCGGCACCAGCGAACTCGTCGGAACTTCCGCCGCCCGCATCGTCGCCGCCGCCACCCGTCTGCTCGCCGATCCGGCCGAATACGCCCGTCGTTCCCAGCTTCGTAATCCGTACGGGGATGGGACGGCCGCGGCGAAGATCGCCCGTCTGCTCGAGGCAGAATTGAAGCGCTAGTTGATCCGTTGACCAGACGTAAGCTGAGAGTATGGAGTATCGAGTATCGGGGGAGTGATTGCATTGGGTAGGGTCGGGACCGCGTCACGACATAGCTGCATCGTGAAGACCGTTTCAGGTGTCAGGTGCCGGCCACCGGGGCGTTAGCCCTTCGGGTATCAGCCGTTCAGCTTTCGGCAGCCGGCTCCAGTTTCCCGCGGCTGATGGCCGAGATGCCGATACCCGAGTAGCCGACGCATGTGGCTGACACCCGTCACCCGAAACTAGATCCCCCGGCCAATCATCCGGTCTCCGGTTCCCCTTTGAGCTAATGCCGCTCTCCGGCCAACTGGCCAACCGATCAACTAATCAACCACGCTTCGTTCGGCTTCATCCATTCCGTCCTCTATTCAGCCCTCGATTCAGTCATCGACTCAGCCCTCTGCGCTTCGCGCCATGCGCCTCCTCTACTTCCATCAGCATTTCGCGACTCCTCGGGGCGCGAGCGGCACGCGCTCCTATGAGTTCGCGCGGGCGCTGATCGCACGCGGACATCAGGTGACGGTCGTCTGCGGGGCCCATGCGCAGAGTGGGCTGGAGCTGCCCTACGACGCCGACCGAGGGTGGCATCGCGGGGACGTCGACGGCATCGACGTCATCTCGTTGCCGCTGGCTTACGCCAACCGGGATTCGCTCCTCAGGCGGGGCTGGACCTTCCTTCGTTTTGCGCTGCGTTCGGTCGGGCTCGCCCTGCGGCGTGACTACGACATCGCCTTCGCGACCTCGACCCCGATCACGGCCGTCATCCCTGGGCTCGCCGCCAAATGGTTCCGCGGCAAGCCGTTCGTCTTCGAGGTCCGCGACCTCTGGCCCGAACTTCCGCGCGCCCTTGGCCTGCGCAATCCCTTCGTCCTCGGGGGTATGTCCCTCCTGGAATTCCTGGGCTACCGTTCCGCCGACGCGTGCGTCGGCCTTTCGCCCGGCATCGTCGAGGGCATCCGCGCCCGGTCCGACGAACGTCTGCCGGTCACGATGATCCCGAATGGCTGTGACCTCGAGGTCTCCCATCCCGCCAAGCGCGCCAAGCTCAAGCTTCCAGGCATCGGGCCTGATGATTTCGTCGCCGGCTTCACCGGTGCGCACGGCGTCGCCAACGGACTCGACGCGCTGCTCGACGTCGCCGCCGAACTCAAGCGCCGAGGCGACGTCCGCGTGAAGCTCGTGTTCATCGGGGACGGCAAGGAGAAGGAGCGTCTCGCCGCGGCCGCCGCCAGGCGGGGACTGTCCAATTGCTTCTTCTTCCCGCCGGTGCCCAAGGCTGAGCTCGGCGGCATCACCGCCTCGCTGGACTGCGGACTCATGGTGCTCAAGGACATCCCCGCCTTCTATCGCGGCACCTCGCCGAACAAGTTCTTCGACTATCTCGCCGCGGGCATCCCGGTCGTGAACAATTATCCCGGCTGGCTCGCGGGGCTCATCGAAGAGCATCGGTGCGGCGTCGTCGTGCCTCCCGGCGACGCGCCCGCCTTCGCCGACGCCTTGCAGCGTCTCGCCGCCGACGCCGCCGGCCGCCGCGCGATGGGCGTCGCCGCCCGCGCCCTCGGGGAGAAAGAATTCGCCCGTCCGCTCCTCGCCGATCGTTTCGTCGCCACCCTCGAAGCCGTCGGCCATCGACACCATGCTTAACCGCGAACAAGCCCTTGCCTTGGTCTTGCGACGACTCGCCGCGCTCGGCCGCGAGCTAGGTAAGCCTTCCTTGGAGCAGGCCGACGCCACGACCCGTCTGTTCGGCGAAGCCGCCGCGCTGGACAGCATCGGCCTCGTCACGCTCATCGCGGACCTCGAAGAAGACATCCGGGTCGCCACCGGTAAGACCGTCACCCTCGCGGACGAGAAAGCCATGAGCCGGCTCACGTCGCCGTTCCGCCGTGCGGATCTGTTGGCGGAGTATGTGGTGGAGATCGTCGGAAGATAGAGGCCCGGAGGCCCGGAGGCTCGGTTGACCAGAGAGACAACACTCAAAGGGAGACCGGAAACCGGAAAGTTTGCTTCGGTCATTTTATTGAAGGTGTCAGGTGACGGCCACCGGGGCATCAGCCCTCCGGGTGTCAGCCGATCAGCCTTCGGCAGCCGGCTCCAGATTCCCGCTGCTGATGGCCGAGATGCCGACGGCGGAGTCGCCGACTCCCGTGGCCGACACCCGTCACCCGAAATTAGATCCCCCAGCCAATCCTCCGGTCTCCGGTTCCCCTTTGAGTTAATGCCGCTCCCTCTGGCCAACTGTTCAACTGATCAACTCTGTCTTCTAATCTAAAATGCCCACCGCCCTCATCACCGGCACTTCCCAAGGCCTCGGTCGTGCTCTGGCCGAACGCCTGCTCGCGGACGGCTGGATCGTGCACGGATTCGCCCGTGGGGCGCAGATGCTCGCCCATGCGAATTTCCGTCCCTACGCCGTCGATGTCACGGACGAGGCCGCCGTTCGCGCCGCCGTCGCGACCATCGCCGAGGGCGGCCGGATCGATCTCTTGGTGAACAATGCCGGCGCCGCGTCCATGAACGCCTTGCTCCTCACGCCTGGTTCCGTCGCCGAGCGGCTCATGCGCGTGAACTATCTCGGCACGTTCCATTGCCTACAGGCCGTCGGCAAAATTATGGTCCGGCAGCGTGCCGGGCGCATCATCAACGTCACCACCGTCGCCGTACCGCTGTCGCTCGAAGGCGAAGCCGCCTATGTCGCCAGCAAGGCCGCCGTCGAAGCGCTGACCAAGGTCGCTGCCAAGGAGCTGGCCCCCTCCGGCGTCATCGTGAGCGCGGTCGGCTTCGGGCCGATTAATACGGCCCTCACGCGGGCGGTGCCCAAGCCGGCCCTCGCGAAGATCGACGCCGCCATCGGCCGACCCGCAGGCACGACCATGGATCAAGCCGCCGATTTCTTGTTCGCCCACATGCGTACCGCCGAGGCGGGCAGGGTGGAATATCTCGGACAGATTCAAAATTAGTTGATCCGTTGATCAGTTGGCCGGTTGGCCAGAAGCAGAAGAGAGTATTGAGTTTCGAGTATGGAGTATTGGGGGAGTGATTGTCTTGGGTAGGGTTGAGCGGCCCGCTCAACCGGTAGGGATGCGATGACATCGCATCCGTTAGGCACCAAGGCGGACGCGATAGTGATCACGTCCCTACCTCAAGACACCTCCGGCCCTCTGTGTCTGCATCGCCTCCATTCAGCCCTCCATTCAGTCCTCTACGCAGTCCTCAATTCAGTCCTCCTGCTGAGCATGTCTCTTCTCCCCCGCTTCCCCGCCTATTCCGCCAAGCCTGCCTTGGTCGGCGGTTGGGGCGTGGTGACCTACGCGGAGCTGACCGCCTTGGTCGCGGAAGCCGCCCGTGCCTTGGCGGGTCTGCGCCTACCCGGTCCGGCCGCCGTCGCCGTCGTCGGCGGCCATGGTCCGGCCGCGACCGCTTGGTTGCTCGCGCTCGAGGCCGCGGGCCATTTCGCCGTGCCGCTCGCCGGCAATCCCGCCGAACACCCGGCGCGACTCGCGCAGGTCAACGCGCAGTGGGTGGTGACCGTCGATGGACTCGCCTGGAATCTCCTGCCGCGGATCGACGAAGCCTCGGGGCATCCGCTTTTTGTCACCTTACGCGAGCGGAAGGCCGCCGGCCTGGTCCTGTTCTCGAGCGGCACCAGCGGGGCCCCCAAGGCGATGGTGCACGACTTCAGCGCCTTCCTCGCGACCTATGAAGAGCGCCGTCCCAACGGACTGCCGGTGCTCGCCTTGCTGGGCTTCGATCACATCGGCGGGCTCAATACGCTCTTCGGCTGCCTCGCGGCCGGCGCTCCGCTCG
>JACCDI011276370.1_pt1 | contig 10657 bp, 5 predicted proteins | sample 7442791 | NCBI WGS metagenome assembly JACCDI01 (sample SAMN15323434, study PRJNA562643) | freshwater metagenome | isolation source: river surface water | place: USA:Blue River Watershed | collected 2017-08-15
CAACATCCCATATTATATCTTTAATTTTTGGTCAGACGTACTGATTCTCAAATTTTTGAAAATCAGTACGTCTCATACTATTCTGATTTTAGTGTGTAATCCATTAAATATTGGCCATTCCAATTAATTAGTTAGGAACCCATTTTTGTATAGAAAACTCACAGACAACCTCCTATGTTATTTCTTTAATTTTTGGTCAGACGTACTGATTCTCAAATTTTTGAAAATCAGTACGTCTCATACTATTCTGATTTTAGTGTGTAATCCATTAAATTTTGGCTATTCCAATTAATTAGTTAGGAACCACTTTTTTGTATAGAAAACTCACAGACAACCTCCTATGTTATATCTTTAATTTTTGGTTACGTCTGATACTATGCAATCTTTGGCTGGCCAAAATATACCAAATTAAAGTTCAAATAGAGTACTACGACGTAGAATATTCAAAATATACATATTCCTTTGTGAATGTATTTTATTTTTATTAGAACCCAAACTAATTTTCTCATAATTTTTCTTTTTCAACAAGTGAAATGCACACTCTTGCATTAATCCAATATAATGGTTCAATTCAATTTCATTTTGCCAACCAATGTTGTCGGCAGCAAGCTAAGTTGCATGTTGCTCCACAAGAACAGTGGAACTTATTCATTTAATGAAGGCAACACATCTGAACCAATATCCTTCCATTATAATCCTTTCTACAACATTGCCGTAAACATGCGTCCATGTTTGACTCCAGAAAAGGTGGTTCCTCATGATTCTGAAAAAGACAGAGATCAGAATATTGTGTGGAAAACAACAAACACATCTGCTCCCAATTTAAATCCTATAAGTGGAAAATTTCATTATGTCTTTGCCTCCTTTGAAGTTGTTGATGGTGATTGTGAGACTCCTCTCTTTTTGATTGAACCAGATTCCACTTCCGACATCAAGTTGAAAGCCGTACCACCAACAACTCATATTCTCATACGTGCTTTGAGGTGGATGCTTCCCAAGGAACAGTTCAATGCAAGTGCTGATGTTGAAGCACTTGCATGCGAGTACTTATCAAAATTGATGGAATTGAAAGTTCCAAATGGATCTTGTGACCAATTACGTGATTTCATTTTGGATCCAGAGAGGGAGTGGAACGGAGACTGTCTTTGGGGTGGGGATCGCTACAAATTTCTCGAAAAGGTGGCACAAGTGGAGGATGGCATTGAAAAATGGCGCCTTCTTCGGCTGTATGTCACTTGCAATTTTGCGTGGCAAACAAAATTGGTGTTTTTTCCTGTCGATGGACTCCATCGAACTGCAACTGCTGACATTGTTTACAATGGCATGCCACCACCCGGTGAGACAGAAGAATACCTCACTCAAGTGAACAGTTTCTTTCGTAGACTGGTATCAAGTTCAGATGGAACGGCACTCTGCCTCATTGATCAAAATGGTGACCACCTTCCATTTGACGTTTTAATTTCCGCCCACTATCACCTCCCAAAGACAATAGATTGTCCATTCTGTCTTCAAATGACCAACGAATCAGCAAAAATACAACAGGACTACGCAAATCAATCTAGTCACCATGTATTTCATCTGTTGAATTTTCTAGTTCAATTTTTGTTCAACAACAACAACAATACACTGATGGATTCCTGCCAGTTTAAACCCCAATTCCTCTTCAATCCGGGGAATCAAGAACATGGTTTACAATGCCTCTTGAGACAACCAAATGGTCCATTTCTTGATGATTTTAAAGGACAGCTGATTAGTGATGATCTTATTACAGAGCCGGAGTTCAGGACAAAGGTCATCCCAGCAATGCATATGGCCTTTCCTGGGGGTAGGAGGGGAAAAATTTGCCAACACATCTATCCAAACTTCTACATTACACTTTGGATGGAAAAGTTCACCACGATTCTGTATTCCAAACTCAAATATATTGCTTCTCAGTGTCCTGACATTGCTGCAATTGATTCCGAACACATCCAGCTAGATTTGATTGAGAAATTGAATTTGCAAGTGTTCCAAACTGCATTCATGGAAAACGGAAGTTACAGGATTGACTTTGACGTGCCACCCACTTCGGAAACTACTCTCTCTCAACTCTTGAAGAACCCAAAGAATTCAAGATTGCAAGGCAAAGACCCGTATAAGAAGAAAATTGACTTGAAGTTGAATTCAGAAATTCCTGTAGTAAATCGTCCACCAAGGCATTCTGATATTCCTGCAGCATTTCCTCCAACCTTTTTGGAAGTCCTTCAAATCTTATTGTTCTGTCATCTTTCACCTGGGTGCAGATCGTCCGTTGTCACAATGATATCCAATGTCATGTCCAAGTTTACCATTAAGAGTGTTCAGAATGCTGGACACTTGCGTCTAAGGGCAAGGCAATTTCTGAGGTACCTAATCACATCAATTGGCGCTTCTCATAGTTTCAGCTGTTTGTACTGGACAGTTGCACTCAAGAGAAAAACCTCCAAGACCGATGTATCGTCACCTGTGATTTCACCCGATTGTCCAAGAGTTCCTGTCTATATGCTTAAAACTCCAATGCATTATTACAGGTTAAATAGACCTTGTATCAGCGCATTTCTGGTCATGAGTTCTGTAGTACATTCCTGTACGTATTTTGCCTCAGTCGGTTTGAAAGAGAAACTTCCTGATTGGATAGAAGATATTTTGAAAGAGAATGAAGACAGAAGCACTGAGCACAAGAAAGTTGGAGATCAGTTTCGGGACAACTTCAACCTCCTCAACACTCTTTCTTTTCTGTTGCAGATTGGGAGAAAGCACCTAGAATATGCAAATCGTAAAAAAGAGGTTGTTCTTCACACGCTCTTGCAATACATGCCCAGGTCGGTACTGATACTACCATTAAAGGATTCTCCGAGATCCGACTGCCTTGGACATTTCACTGAGGGAGGTGTAGATACTCTGTCTTTTGTCGCAAATAGAGAGATGTTTGAAAACCTTCCTCAAGAATTTGAAACATTGATCCAGGTTCTGTATACTGAACAAATTGGCGATGACACAACCAGAATTGACAAGTTCCCTATCTTCAGGATTGATAAGTTTCATATTTGTCCATGGGATGTGCATTCGATATTGAATCGTTTTGTTGAGTTAGAGAAGGAAAAATCCGATAAATATGACAAAAGAAAAAAACGAGAAACACAAATTGATTATGGCGACGGTGGTGATGATGATGATGATGATGGTGATGACAACAGTGAAGGTGGTGATGATGATGGAAACAGAGGTGATGATGATGGTGACGATGATGGTGACAATGATGGTGACGATGATGGTGATGGTGGTGATGGCGTAAACAAAGGGAAAACTTCAGAAGACAAATGTGGTTCGGATGATAAGCCAGAAGCCGCAAATGACAAGGGTAAGGGCAAGAAGACCAAACGTCGGAGAAAGGGCAATCGTCCCCCATTGAAGAATCAACTGCGTGAGGTAATTGACCTAACAAAATGGGATTTCTCTGAATCGGGTAAAGATGTGGACCACAAAATCAGACAGATGTCGACACAAGACAAGGAAAGAGTCATCAAAGTGTTTTACAACTTGTTGAAATTGCAGGAATTGAAATCAGGTATTAAAAAATCTTCTCGTTTCATAGAAGATGCTGCAGAGGAAGAAGGCAATGCTGATGACTCATCAATAGAGCGCGATGATCATCCTGATAATCTCAATTCTGAAGGAAAAAATGATTACGAACACAGTGAGTTTGATAATCAAGTTATCAATGAATCCTACCTTCCAGAACATCGTTTAATTCCGTCACAAATTGGTGGTGGTAGCGGATCTGTACAAGAGGAATTTTTGGAAGTAGGTAGGGCTGGTATGCCTCTGAAGAGGAAAACAATTAAAATTAACCTGCGTCTACCCAAGAGACCAAGAACCGATGACGAAAAAAATAATGAAGAAGAGAAAGAGAAACGGGAAGAAGAAGAAGAAGAGGAGGAAGGAGATGATGAAGGAGATGAAGAAGAAGATGATGAAGGAGGTGATGAAGGAGGTGAAGAAGGAGATGAACAAGAACATGATGATGAAGTAGGTGAAGAAGGAGATGATGAAGATGATGATGAAGATGATGAAGAAGATGAAGAAGGAGATGAAGAACGAGATGATGATGAAAAAAGTGATGATGAAGAGGATGATAAAAAGGATGATGATGATGGTGAGGGTGGTCATGGCCATGATGGTGGTGATGGTCATGATGGTGGTGATGGTCAAGGTCATCATGCTGTGAGTGATCCGGAATCGCCCGATGATACGTCATTACCTCCATTAGATGAGCCTTCTGTTGACCTGAATTTGTTTTGTATTGCTGATTTCAAAAGAAAAGATGATGGATCGTATGTTGATATGGCGTACTACGTTCCATAATTGCCTAACTTTAACTTTGAACATTTTGTATTATCCATTCTACTAATTGTAGGTCACTGTTGACACTCATACCAAAAGGAAATTTCAACAAATAAGTCTCCCTCCACCATTCCAGGAACTCCAATCAGTATATGATTTCAATGCAAAAGGATCATTTCTATTGACCCACTTAGATCCTCAACTGAATGTTTGTGTGTACAAGTGTCCGCCCAATATTCGATTAATTGATCATAGTTCCTACAAAAGCCATCCTTACATGACATTCATGGAATGTCCCAACACAACCTACAACCAAACTTGTCTGTTGGGCATTGTCATTGAAAAATCCTGTATTCGTAATCAATTCAAATTGTTGTCTCCTGGTGTTGTGATGAAAAATCAACACCAACTATGTCTATCTCAGGGTACTTTTTTTAACAACCAAGGAGAAGTTTGTATTGCCTACCATGTGATGAGACAAAGAAGTGAAATCGATCACACACTGTTGGAAATAGTGAAAGGATCAAAGGACAGTCTTGAATTCTGCACTGCACTATTTTGCCCAAAACCAGTTGTGTCCAAATGCACTGATGTTTCAATACTATACCTGAATCAAATCTGTGGACCAACACACCTTAGCTGGAACTTTTGCAATCAAATTTTTGATGAATGCGGGTTGCCATTCCTGGAATCTCGGTTGCAACCAGATTCTTGGTGCAATCAATACATCAGCAATTCCCTCTCCAAGATGTGTAATATATTATCATTTGAGGATATGGAATTGGCAGAAAATTGTGAGATCATCAATCGTGTGAACCCCCACAACAAGAACAATAGTTTTGACAATCTGAACATGAATAAAACATTCAAGCAATCCAAGTTCCAAACAGATGTCTTCTTCTGTATCCCCCAAATTGAATTACTTCAACATCGAAAAAAAAATTGCACCTGGTGGAGTACCTTACGAATTCTCCAAATTTTATCAGTGCCGTTGTGCTTGATGAAAACCAATATCATAGGTTTGAAGCAGTTCATAAAAAGAAAAAAATCCTTTCCAAAATTGAACACAACAACCTATTATCCAATTTGATGCAGGAAACTGAAATGAAGAAAATCAATTTGCTCAATCTCTCTCCACTGAAATTTGGCACCACAAGGTGTTACATCATTTCGCTTTTGCCACAAGGGACCCAACTACCATCTGGTCCTGATTACAAGAGGGAATCGTCAACAATCTGCAAATCCAGATTAGACCAAAATGCAGGAGGTGCAATGGATGTCAAACATGGGTTTCCAGTTCAAAATGTATATTCATGGCCTTACAAGAGAGTGTTAAAGAAAAAACATGTTTTGTTTGTCAATAAATGCATACCACATTGTGGCACACAAAGAACCATGTCTCAATGCGTCACTGGCTACTATCAAAATCTTGGTTGGAGGATGACTTCTAGGGCAAATGGATCATTGTTATCAGCACCACTCAACACAAGGGAACATCACCATTACCACGATGGAATGAACAAGACATTGCTTCCGTTTTTATCTGATACAAAAAATCACCTTCGAGAAGAAGCCAAACAAACTTCCATGCACATAGGGAACCCATTCCTTCATTGTCTCATGAAGATCAAAGGAACAGATAATTTTTATGACATCTCCAGGGGTTCACTGATGACATGGGGTGGTTTCAGCAATACAGTCCACAGAGACTGGAGGGACTTCATGACAGAGAAAGAAACCAGGTCTGTGTTGGACTTAATAGCTGAGCAACAAAATCCTGAATTGGATCAATTGGTTGCAAATTATAAATCAGGGTTTCCAGGTAAGAATTTGCCCAAGGTCACCACATGTTGCTGGTGTCCAGTGACACAGGATTTGAGATTCAGCCATCGCCAATTTTTTGTTAATTTGACCAGTGGAACAGCATTGGATATTTCTTCATCATCATTCAGCAATTCCGTTCCTCAAATAGGGAGTACATTTCTTGGTGGTACTTTTGAACATTGCACAATGCACCCATTGTGGGTGAATGATAAAGAAATGGTCTGTCTTCATCCCCCTTCAGACAATCCTTTGTTTTGGAATTTTGCATGGGGTGTCCACCCCTGACCATATAAATAGTAAACTAACATAATAACCTTTCTCATGAATTTGGTTTTTGATTGTTAGTTTCATAACTGCTCATAATTTAAAAAATTTGCAAAGCACAAGCCAAATTTTGAATTTTATTTTTCAGAATAAAAATAATCAAACAATGAACAATAATCATACAATGCCATCTCCTGTATTTGAAACAAAATACCTTGAATCTTTGATTGAATTTTGCAGCAACAATAAGATCCCATTTGCTACAAAGTCATTGAATAAAATTCCAAAAAGCGAGACTGTCAAGCAGTGGATTGTTTCTACTTCAAATATCATATTGAATGATGTGATTCCTGGTGATTTTTGGAAAAAAAACTCATTGAAACATCCCACTCCTCCAAATAGTCTCGGCGAGGCATGTGATGATAATGGCTTGAATGTTCTCCTCCTAATCCTTTGGGCTTCTTTCAGTGACATTACTCACAATGCAATAATAACATGCTTGAAGTGTGGCTTGAGCAATTGGCAATACAGTTATTTATTTCAAGACATCCATTGGGTGGAATGGTATGTCAAATGCATTTGTCAGTATCTGAGATACTACACCTGCAATGGATCAAAAGTTATTAAAGAGAAAAAGGACTGGTGGAATTGCATAGGTTCAAATCTTTCTTTGGAATGTATTTTCCTTGGTCAAGTTGTCAAGTACACATCAGAGTTTTTTCGTATGTTGGTGGATCCTAAAACACCTGCACATTTTGTGTCAAAATTCCTTGACATGCTGAGAAAGAACAAAATCGAAGTTGAAATTCAGAATTTGGCTTCACCAACAAGTTTGACCATCTTGGATTTGAATTGTAATAGTTTGTATTTGGTATCAATTTCTGCATGGTTCAAGGGTGGGCATTGTATTCCTGCTATGTGCAAATATTTCAACATACCCTCTTTGGAGAAACTGGCAAAAGAAATTTTTGTTGTGTTGAACAAAAATCACAAGAATAAAGAGGAGTACTTGAACTGTCTTGAAGTTGCCTCAACTGCAGCCACCAAAGAACTTGAAATTGATGAAAATGGAAAAACAGATAACCCTGGGTCAAGATTGATTGTGTTCACATGGCTTGTTACAGACTTCATCATGAAATCCAACAGAAAAATGACAACAGAGAAAGAGGTTACATTCTTGAGAATGTTCTTCCCATCATTTGTAAAACGTGATGATGACCAGTCAATCCAATCCAAACTGGTTGAATTGATTGAGAAAAAGGATCCTCCCATCTTCCCTCAATCATTTGTTATTAATATGCTTGATTCACGTTTTGAGATAGATTCGGAAATCTGGCCACAGTACTTCTTGTATGAAGATGAGGAAACTCTCACTTCAGAAAGCAGTTTATCAGGAAGCAGTTTATCATCTAATGAGATAGCAATTGTATCTACACCAAAAGCAAAAACGAAATCAATGTGTAAAGGGAAACAATCTGGTACAAAATCAGTACCTAGTAGAAGGAACATTGTCACTCGTAGTACAAAATTGGAATACAAGGATTTTGATGATGCCACCCCCTTATCCAGCAATGTCAAGGTAATGGTCGGTAAGAAAAGGAAGGCACATCCGGTAACAGAAAAACATGTTGGAAAATGCAGTTATTCTAATTGCAATATGGCACACTCAAATCTTCAGAAGTGTGCCTTCTGCCAAAAATTTAATATTCACTACCAGTGTCACAAAGCATTTTTCTCAGGCAAAAAAATTCCTAAAGACAGCAATGAGCCAACCATCAAACTTTGTTGGAATTGTTCGAAGCACACTTCTAAACAATCCAAAACTGGTACAACTGGAAACAAAAAGAGGAACATCAAAGCCTAGTAGGATTCTTATGTTTTTTATTGAAAAAAGAGAGTTTTATCTATAACACTTTTGCTTGTGGGGTCTCATAAATTTATTTTAAGATATTTGCAAAAGTGAAAAAAATTATCTTCTTGACACCACTATTTCAATTTCATCACTTCTAAAAACTGCAACACAAACAATGTCATCAATTGACAACTTTACAGAAGAACCGATGTGGGATTATATTCTTGATCTTTCCGCTGAAAGAATTTGGTTTGGTTCTGTGTATGCCACCAAAATGATGTTGACTAAATTTGACAAGTATTCCAACACTAAAACTGGAGATGGTCAATGTATTTTCCTCAGAAAGTTGTCTTGTTGGCATGAGAAAACACTTATACCCATGGAAAAGAAAATTTCACAGAAACATGATGTCCCTGACATTTTTAAACCAGCTTTTTTGGAACAAGCAGAGAATTTCTTCTCCAAAGGAGATGTTTGTGGACTTCACTTGTACTTGTTATTGCTCACTTCTGAACATCTTGTTGTTCAATCCAAAGCTGGGTTGGGTCCAGAAACAACTGAGAAAGTCAAAGAATGGTTTAACTTGATGAGATTTGTTTTGGAGAGCTCCCTATTTGAGAAATGCTCAATTGAGCTAAAAAATGAACACCGCAAAATATTCCAAATTTTCAATGAAGGGGAATCATTCATTTTGAATGAAGAAGAACACAGTTTTTTTGATCCCAACTTAGTTTTCATCCATTTATCTCAATTGGTGGTATTTTACACCAGAGATCCCTTCAAATATGACATGGATACATGGCAGACCCTCTCTGGTGAATTATTTCAAAAAGTGTTTCAATTAGAATCTCATGGATTGCAAGTTCTTGACGACTGTAGCTACAAGGATGAAACATTTTGCTACTCTGTGCAGTTTCCTTATATTTATCTTGTTGCAGAAACCAAAGAAGATGAATCCAATGAAGATGAATCTTTGAAAGATAACAACAACCTACCTTCAATGTTTGACTTGCTGTTTCACTTCTTCAATAAATTTGATAGTTCCATTCAAAAAATCAGTCAAGACGTCAGTAAGGTGCAATGGAAAAAAGAATTGCACAAGTTGCATGACATATTCCACCTTGGAAACAAATTGAATAATGCAGCAAGGGACTTTTCTTACAGGAGGGAGAAGGCCCGAAGAAATTACGTAAAACACTGGGCATCTGGGGATGGATACAATCCCAGATTACCATTGAATTTTCAAAGTGATGAATATTGTTTTGGGGTGTACTCTTATGCGATATATGCTCACATGAATCAAACTGCTTGCAAAAAAAGGAAACATGAGAGAAAAGTTTCAAAAATAAATGCAAATACTAGTGAAGGCCTAAATTGGAGATCTCCTGGGTACAAGAGTGAAGGAAATTTTCTTGATTCAAATGAAACAGCCATTTAGTTCTTAATCACACAGAATGGACATTACTTTATGTGCTTGAGAAAAGAAGGGAGTAAAAAGAGATGAGATTGTTGACCTTGAGAAAAGAAGGGAGTAAAAAGAGATGAGATTGTTGACAGTGATGCAGACATTCTTCTTTATTCTATTGTATCCCATCTCAGAACATTTTGATATATAATTGAATACATTCAAATTTTATGTAATTTATTGTTATGTTCCTAGATTGGATTAGTTAGTTAGTTAGTTAGTTAGTTACACCCGTAGACTCACCAATCGATATCTATCAATTTTTGAAAATTTTGAAAATCTGTACCTTAAATTTTGGCCCAGACGTACTGATTTTAAAAATTTTGAAAATCAGTACGTCTCATACTATTCTAATATTAGTGTGGAATCCATTTAATTTTTGGGCTGACTGTTGAAAATCAGTACGTCTCATACAATTTTGTTTTCAGTACTTAATTTTTATATTAAATTTTGGCTTAGACGTACTGATTTTCAAAATTTTGAAAATCAGTACGTCTCATACTATTCTGTTATTAGTGTGGAATCCATTTAATTTTTGGCCAGACATATTGATTTTAAAAATTTTGAAAATCAGTACTTCTCATGCAATTTTATTTTCAGTACTTAATTTTTATCTTTAATTTTTGACCCTATAACTAATATTCTCATAATTTTTCTTTTTTGACAAGTGAAATGCACACTCTTGCATTAATCCAATATAATGGTTCAATTCAATTTCATTTTGCCAACCAATGTTGTCGGCAGCAAGCTAAGTTTTATGTTGCTCCACAAGGGTTAGTTAGTTAGTTAGTTAGTTAGTTAGTTAGTTAGTTAGTTAGTTAGTTAGTTAGTTAGTTAGTTAGTTAGTTAGTTAGTTAGTTAGTTAGTTAGTTAGTTAGTTAGTTAGTTAG
>JACCDI010823031.1_pt1 | contig 10656 bp, 8 predicted proteins | sample 7442791 | NCBI WGS metagenome assembly JACCDI01 (sample SAMN15323434, study PRJNA562643) | freshwater metagenome | isolation source: river surface water | place: USA:Blue River Watershed | collected 2017-08-15
CCAATGCAGTATGCATGTTAAAGTCTCATTTGGAAGATGGACCAAGTTGGAGTCAGCAAGGGGCTTAAATTGGAGGGAGGCAACAAACATGATGTACCATTTCTTGCATGACATCAAATCTGGGAAACTTGATAGGAAAGAGGTGTGGATGGCTAGCAATAATCATATCTGGGTTTTGGGGTTGAAAAAGGGGATGCTGTCAAAGAAAGGTCCAACCAATTTAGTCAAGAAAATTTGTTTTGAATGCTGGAACCACTAAATCTTTTTGTGGGTTCCAAGTATCAGGAAAACGAATGATCCTTCTTGGCATTGACTGCTTATCCTGTGGAGAATTTGATTCTAGAATCATGCTTGGCATGGATATGTGAGATCTGATTCCTCTTGACAAAATGCCCCTACAAGTCAGCAACAATACAGATTTTTGATTCGACCAGGTGGCAGATGATGGACCCAAACAGGATGCCCTTGGACTGCTTGAACTTGTTTAACATCAACCATTGACATGGAATTCACATCTGGTTCCCCCTGCTGGCTGCAGTGATGCTTGCAGCAAAAGAGATTGATAACACCAATCTGAAAATACCCGCAGCAGTCTGTCATAATTTTGATCAGCATTATTCCTTTATTTTAAGGAATAGAAAATGTATTTGAAAAGGAAATTAACTTCAGGTGCTAATCAAACATTCTCACTTTTGGCCAAATTTTTGCTGTGATCCACTTGTACTCAGAGTCACTATTCCACTTTGCAGAACAAAGCCATGGAAGCTTAGGGGCGTCCTTTCAAGGTGGTGATGTGGGAGCTGGGAATATTCTGCTCAACTTCTGATTTGGACTGAGGAGGTTTGTGGCAGGATCATTAGACTAGGAGTGATATGTGGTAATCAGGCAAGGTTATGACACAATTAACCCTTGTCAATGTCTGCTTTTCTGGTGCCAGAATATCAAAAGACAAGGGCTGAGAAATATGTGGAAAGATGAGATTTTTTGTTGCCAGGTTATTAGGTTGATACTCAGTGCATTCTGGGGAGGGGCATCTGCCACTCTTAGTAACCATTGGGTTGAGATTCTCTTACAGATCAATACCCAAAGGAGCTCAGAATTGTTGGACTTCACCCTCTTGGACTGTGGCCTTGGAAATGACATATGCTGTGACAATGGAGTTTACCACAAAATGTGCACCAAAGAGACACCATTGTTTTTTGCCTGTACACCTGTGTATTACACCATTCTTCCATGAAATTTGTTAGTGAAGTATACCAAAGGTGTACAGAAAGCTTGCACCTAAGTTGTTCTGTGTTTTTTACTCTTTACCATACACAGCCAAATTTACTTGTTTTGGTATACATTCTTATGTCAATCAGTTTACCAAAATTAAAATCTGGTCATTATCTGATCTGAAAACATGTATGTCTGATCAGATTAAATGGTCATACTTCATTTTCCATTATATTCCTTGTTTTGACTTGTTGAAAAGACATAGAAACTATTGGAGTATGTTCCTATTTGCATTTTTTCATTATTGTCATCATTTATGGATATATGGATATTGTTTAATCCATACATTGGCTATTGTATTGTTGTTTGATTATGTTGATCAAATATCTCAATAGCATTGATGAATATTTCAGTTTTTTGTAACCAAAACACATTTCATGAATGATATTGTTCTATCATACACATGTATATATATATATGAATGAATACAAAATGTGAAAAATAATACAATTTTAATTGAATTGAAATGATCTTATTTGTTACATATAGTTATTGTTTACCTTCATGTATTTATTTGAGTAACATAAAATGCCAATTACATTCACAGCACAGTTTACTGAGAAATGAGAAATTCCCAATCCTTGTGCTAGTGCTTTGCACACCAATCATCTTCCCATTGATGGCTCTGTTTGACAGTGATAAGCCTGAACTTGGGAAAAAACATGCCACATTCTTTGGTCTTACTAACTTGAGTTCATTGCCATTTCTTAGTCATTCCCTCATTATAGTATTGCTCACATATGACAAAGGCACAAACACTCTAAGCATTGCTCATATAGACAGGTATATATCCTCCAATCAGATGATTTCATTACTATCTGGCTATTGGCAATATCTTGTACCTAGGATCATGTTTGGTTTAGATAGAATATAATGGAATGGAAATAATGCAGACACAATTGATAAATCACCTCCTGATATTTTCCCTTGTGCAGGGCACTGCTTAATTATGTTTTGATCATCACCATTGCCCTGCACAAGGTCAAATGTGTAAGGTAACTGTGTATTACCCTCATTGGATTGTATACAATCATGAGGTACAATATTATGTACAAAATATATAAGAAGAAAAAACGCAAGACATAAAAGATATTTCAGTCATGAAAGGTGTGTCTTTTGGTTGACATGACCAATCATAAAACGATATCCACGACTAACTTTTTGATGTCAAAAAAATTCTGTGGTGACTTGTGAAAAGGGTCACCTTCAAAACAAAATTTTTTATCAAACAAATAAAAATGAATCATAATTCTTTCAATGAACACCTTTTTACATCTTTTAATTTCTAAACACTTAACCACTTCCCAAGGGTTCAGCACTGTAATTAGAGCTACATCCAACTAAAATGAAATGTACACAGCAAAAACTGCTGATTACCTTTGCTTGGGCCTGAAACAAAGAGGCATCAAGGTAGAAATTTATGATTACATCTCCAGTTGAAACAAGGAGAGTAAAATCATGAACTTCAAACCCACCCATAATAGCTCACCAGGAATTGAGCATTTTGTGCCTCACACAAATGAAATGTTTGACCATCACGCCAAAGAGGCGAATTAAAATGTCCACAAAATTGGTAAGCTATCCAAAATGTCTCACAGGCAGCAAACTATCAACACAACTTGAAATAGAACTCAATTGACCATCAATCTCATGGCACTTTTGGATGGCACAGCAAAAGTTGCTGGACAAAATTTGCAATTGTCAGGATATGCATTACACTCAAACCATTGGTTGTAGCATTTTGAAAAATCGCCTCATGCAATGAAGCCAAGGGACTGCTATGACCGGATTAAGGAAATTTTGTGTGTTCCCTCAAGCTCAGTGGCAAATTTCAAGAGCAGAACAAGCACACACAGAAGATGATGCTACTTAGTGTCTTCCTGCTCCATTACCATCTAAAATTTCAAGAGAACAGCAAAGAAATTGAAGATGAATCAATCAAATCAATCATTGATAATTTTCTGACTCTCCACTAAACAGAAGAAGCTTGCAAAGGTTTTAAAAATGAAAAAGCCCAGCCTAAAGGGGGCAACAATGAAGGTTTGAGCAAAGGACTGTATATCATGGCTAAAAAGAAAAGGAAAATCAGCTTTTTAATGACCAAAGTCGTAATCGTAGTGACTGTAGCAACAAAAAGTATAAGATTGCAACACATGCCATCTGTGTCCTGATGCTTGATATACTTGGGGCAGATGTTGCTTGAACCCAAACAGTTCCAACTTCCATCCAGAAATGACAAGATGAGCACTGTCTGCCAACAGAGATGGCTTGTCTGGAGGATATAAAAGTAATGGAAAACAAATACTCAAAGGCAATCAACATTTCCATGAGTATGGAGGCATGAAATGCGAAAAAACCAGTCATTTGGGCAAAGATTCTGAAGACAGTGTTAGCATCAATGATTTTGCCCACTACATTGATGAACCTAAAAAACGAAGAAATCAAGTTGTTGGACTATCTTTTTGATAATCTTTGAGATATTTATGAAACACTTACTTTCTCAAAAAAATCTAGTTGACTCTTAGTGCATCGGGGTTTGCATCAAAACAGTCCAAGCTTGATGCTGAATGGGTTGATATGACTGATTATAAAAAGGATTGAATTGAGATTTATCCTTCAGTAGTCTTAATCAATACATGAAAATTTTGATGACTGCATTGACAGCCATCTTTATGACACTTACTTGATACCTGACCCAAAGGCTGAACCAAAACCTGACCTAAAACCTCTACTATTATTTTATTGGTGAAAACAATAGGATGTGCCACCTCAAAAATTGCAAAAATATTATTTGGCTAATGGTCCAGTCGCATGATGATACATTGCCAGTGTATTCCACCAGTGGCAAGACCAATGCTGCTGCAATAAAATTCAGTTTCAATGCTTTAACCTGCAAACTACATACTTCAGAACAAATAGTATTGCAAGATATTTGCTTACCTGCATTTGATAAAATCAAAAATTGAAGAGCTAAAGTCTCTCATTTTTTATTCTGATTCATACTGATATGACATGACCATTGGAAACAACTTCCTCAGCAAAGTTGGCATTGACATTTGCTATAGTAAATGAGTGGTTGAATGGTACAGCAATATCATCCCTCTCCAGGAAGCAACCATAATGCAAAAGATGGATTCTTTCTTTACTTTTGAGGAAGAGGGGGATCTTTGGGACAAAGAGTGTGTCAACACTTTTGCAACAGAAACATTCCTAGATGCTAAACATAAAAGGATGGATGTCAATGATGATATCCAAATCCAAAAGCACCTTGACCAAAATCAAAAAGAAGGGCTACACTGTGTGTTGGCTTGGCACACTAAGTTGTTCAATTGGACTTGACAAATTTACCCTCACAAACAAGTCAACATTTTACTGGGAGAAGGGCAAAACAAAAGCGTGCTCAACCATATCCACTACATAGAAGCACATTCAAGCAAGAACTTGACTATTTTTGTCAGATTCAGGTGCTAGAGCATTCTGAAGTATTGGAATTAGCATCTGCTAACTTTGTTACACCAAAAAAGGATGGGTGGGTTTGCTGGATCAGTAACCTGCAAGAACTGAATAAAGTAATCCAAAGAAAACAATTTCTCTTACCAATCATGAGTGATATACTGAGAAAAAGAAAAGGGTATAAATTATTCACTAAACTAGACATCTCAATGCAATACTACACATTTGAACTCAATGACAAGTCAAAGGATTTTTGCGCAATTATTACCCCATTTGGTAAGTATTGCTATCAACAATTACCAATGGGTTTAAAATGCAGTCCAAACTTTGTGCATGAAATCATGGAAGATGTCCTCCAAGATATCAAGGAATGCAATGTCTGTCTTGATGATATTGATGTATTCTCATATTCATGGGGAAAGCACATTATGCTACTAGCAAAATTCTCTCCAGACTTGAAGAAAATGGGTTCACTATTAACCCTCTTAAATGTGAATGAGCTGTTCAAGAGACAAATTGGCTTGGTTACTGGCTCACACCTATTGGACTAAAACCATGGGCTAAGAAAATTAGCGGCATTTTTGCAAATGGATAGACCAAAATTTTCAAGCAGCTCAGAAGTTTCATCAGCGCCTTCAACTATTACCAAGATATGTGGCCAAGAAGAGCAAATATTCTTGCTCTTCTTGCAAATGTGACAGGAAAGAAAATATTCCATTGGACTCCCTAGATGGACTCTGCTTTTGTGAAAATGAAAGCCTTATTGGCTGCCAATACTCTTGCAGTCTACCCAAATCATAATCATCCATTCTGTGTGTACATGGATGCATCTGATCATCAAATGGGCACCATAATAATACAAGATAATCAGCTTGTTGCCTGTTGGTCAAAGAAGCTCAACAGGGTAAAGAAAAATTATTCTACTATTGAGAAAGAATGACTTTCAATAGTTATGGTTTTCAAAGAATTCTGGTCAATTTTATTGCACACTAAGATGTATGTCCGAACAGATCATCAAAATTAAACATGCAATGATGTAACCTCAAAGCAAGTCCTGAGGTGGTGCTGTTACTTAGAAGAATACAGTCCAGTAATAAAGTACAGACATGGACACAAGTACTTGCTCCCAGATTGCTGGTCACAAATTACCCATATTGAAAGCACAGAGGGGAAGAAAAATTCACCTACTGTTATGGATATGTATTTTTTCTCAAAAACTTTTATTCTGTGCTTGATGAGCCAGAACTTTTAGATTGTTTCCTAAATTTGTCAGAATTTGACAATCCTGAACAAAACCCACTAAATTATGAATGAAATAAAGAGCAATAGCAATTAACTTTTTGATGTCATATTAATTCTATGGTGACTCATGAAAAAGGTCACCTTCAAAACAAAACCTTTCATCAAATCATAATCTTTCCAATCAACAAATGTTTGCATATTTTAATTTCGAAAGCGTTGAAAACACTAAACCACTTTCCAAGGGATTGGCAAACTGCTTTTGTTATCCTTGGATTTTGCAACTGGTACAACGTAACTGCAATTTACATTGTTTTTGGTTTGGAGCAACTAATGTTGATACTATGTCATGTGCAGTAGTTGCATCACCAAATGGTTTGTTAATAGTGTCCAAATCTGAGTTGCCTTTTGGAGTCAAAAGACATTCATCCTGACTAAGCTTGAGCATTGAACAAAGTGACATCCTTTGATGCTGCATTGTGTGATAACATGGAAGATGATGAATCATGTGGAGTCTTTCATCTACATCTTTTTGCCATTGTTGAGTAGTGAAAATGACAGACAAATTATCATCAACTGTATCCATTGTGTCGTCTAAGGTGCGTGTAACTTCTGATGGAACACAGACCGGGTCATTTGGTCAACATTATTCACATACAAATATATGCATACAAATAATTGCATTAGCGTTATGATGATGTGACAACTATATCTTTGCAAGAGAAAAAATACCTTTGGGATCGGGTTTTTGTTTACCTGCAGGTATGTCCATGACTCTTCATGTCAACAAGATAACATGTGCAAATGAGCAAAAGCACTATTGCAAGATAATAATGTAATATATGAACATACATACCACTGTTTTGTTTCTGAATGATTGTTAACGCTGCTGTCAGATATGCTAATGAAACAATAACTGTGGTAATAGTTTTCAATATGCAACATGTTTGAAATCAGATATCTCAAATGCAAATACATACCATCATCAGGGTGTGTTTGAATCCCAATATTACATATGGTGCTAGGTGTTGCTAACAGGTAACTATCTCACAGTAGTTCCCTGCATCATGTCTGGCCATAGAACATGTTAAAACAAATTTAGTCTGAGACAACTACGCACTATGAAAACAATTCTTGAAAACACTACTTTGATTAATCACTTTCATTGTTTGTGGTATCATCATTGTCATGATTAACATCACTGTACCAGCATGTGTCAGCGGTAAAAGTAAGAAATGTGACGTTTAAGAGGTGATTGATCCTGACAGTCATCATCATAATCAAAATATTCAATGTCTTACCATTGTCTTCTGTTGGCACTATAGTATCACACCATAACAGTAGTGAATAATATTGCAGTATCATATTAGCATATTTGGCAATTTGGAGTAAAATGTGTATAGTTTGGTATACTAAGTGTGATCATCATGCAATTCTACATCAAAATCAGGTTCATCACTTATATCAAATATACTAGTACTATGATCATCATTGTAGTCACTTTGCGAGTCTGTGCAGCATCAACAGTTAGAATCATATAATGATGAGTTGCATTAACAATCATGTATGATTGTGTGTAATGTTCAAATTGATATTTGCACCAGAATCCATTGTGAACAATTCATCATTGTGTAATGACATATCATTATGATCATTACTCATGTGTGTTGTTTTGAAAATGCATTTTATGTAAACATATTCTTCATTTTTAACATACAACAATTGCTGAACACATTTGGTCTCACCATTGCAATGTCCTGGAATATGATCTATTTACATGCATCACAAAACCACTCAAACTTATATTGTTACAGTTTAGAATATATTCAATTATGACAACTCATTTCAATTCAACTCCATTTTTTTCCTTAAACCTGAACTCACCATCTAATTGTCATGAAAATGTGAATATTGTATACATGAATAGGTAATACATATCATTGCAACGTGCCATATAACATTATGATAAGTGACATGTGGCTCTTACCTTGATTGCTAGATTATCAACACTGTACTATGCATGCCTTGCTACTGTAATTGTCAGGATTACCTGTAATGACGGAATAAAAATTGGATTGCATTAGCAACTGTTGCAATGCATAAATACAACAAATTCCTTGATATTTGTTACCTTGTGAATCACTTCAATGGTCATCATTGTCTATGTTGCTATTGTCATTTGTTTTGTCTGCACATGATGATGCTGACGCCTTAGATTTTTGACCTTCAATAAGAGTTAAATGTAAAACAACAAAATGCAAACATTTGGATTGTATGCAACAAAAGTACAACATTCAAAACATAAGTACTTGCAACCATCATATGCTTCCTCTGCCATAGACAATACTTCTGTTTTGTCAATTGATTGGTTTTGGAATGCAGACATGATTGGTCTACATATTTTGATTGTACAACATAGGGTGTAATTGTTTTATTGACTTGTATGAACTCACACACAGGATTCTTGGCATAACATTGTTCATACAATTCCAATTCCTCCCAGTTGTACTTTTCATTGTACTTATTATTTTCATTGCTTTTGACAACTGTCATGTATTGTTTTTTCTAGGAATTTGCAGCCCATGTGCTTGAGTTCTAGCTCTGAGTGTCTTTGTTACTAAATTGATGACACGGTTGCCAATTTTTACAAATCCATGATGCTGGTGGCCATTATTGGAAACATCTTCTATTTCAATATGGTACATACTTACAATATCTTGAAGTCATTTGTTCAGCCAAGCATTCTGACTCACATACAATAGTACCCTAATGATATGGTATGCATTTGTGAAGTATGTATTTTTTGTAGGATTTCATTTGCTATGAAAAAATACAAAATACACCCCACATTGATGATGGTCAAAGCCTGCCCTCAAGCAACCATCTTGCTTGGAAACAGATTGACAAATCTTTTACTGCAACTGTAGCTTGTATTTGAGTTTGATATTGTTTGACAACATCTTCAAAGATCTGTTGTACCTTGTCTGATTGTGGGTATTGCTAACCCGGCAGCTGTCGAATATATTATGTAAGAATATGATGTTTTTGTGCAAATGCATATTGATTGTTGTGCCCTCAATGATAAAGACATGCAGTCATGCAGAACCACATAGGCTGGAGTACTTGCCAAATTATCCAGCAATTCATCACTGATTTTGCAGTTTGAATTTCCACTTTGTTTGCATTTGGGTCTGCCATGGTGAGAGTACTGAAAAACTCATTCAAATGTCATACAAAAACAAATCTTGTGTGCAATGCAAATTTGGTCAATATGGTTTGCAAGACACATTAAGTGTTGCTAGTGCACTTACTGTTATGCCCAGTTGCGCCTCTCAAGGGATTCCCAGGAATCCCTGTGTATGGATTTCCGTTCCTCCCTGTTCATGTTGAAAAATGACGTCAGGTGCACATGTGAGGCATGTGCCCCTTATCCTTCTCCTGCCTTTGTCATTGCATGTGTTGAATACCTTGTCTAGTTCTATACCCATGTTATCATAATTCTAAAATATCATTATTCAAAACTGAGTATATCACAAGTAATTAATTTATCCTACGGGAAAAAATCCAGTTCAACTCATCAAATCCATGAAAATTTCATTCTGCGTCATTGCCTCTCCTTTCAGTTATGGTACAAGTTACCTTGATGTTAGAGATTGGACGCCCCCTTTCTACATTAGCGCTAATGTTTACGGCACGCTTAAAGGCATGGCACCAATAAAAAAAGTGGTGAAATCAAATTAAATGTCCCCATCAATGACAGCAAGGATGGAGGGTTTGATTACACTCTCCAGTTCAAACACTTTTAACGACTCAACCAAAAACCTCACCACCAAAATGTACAACTTTTTGTTTGAAACGTTGAATTCCACCTACAAAAACCACATCTTATAGGATAAAGTCCTCAAGGGTTATTGGTGTAAAGCCAATACCAAAACAACCATTACAGACAATAACAGAAAGCAATACAGCGATGCATTCCAATGCATCCGTAATACCTTATTTAATTATGTTGCCACCAGGGGCCTTGACATTGCAGCAAGCGTTTTGATGTTGTACTTCATGAGATCTAACAAGAAATAACCAGCAGCCATGAGCCCTCAAAAATTCCTTGCATGCTCCAAGAAAGCGCTTGAAGCCGTCAAAGTTCTTGGCCGCTGTTATGAAACAGAACTCAATGATGTCAAGGCAAAAATCCTTTTCAATTACTCCTCTCCCCAATCTCATGTCAAGGAATATCTTTGTCAATTCCACAGAAACTTTGACAATAAAACCTTGGAGTCCCTCAATGATTATTTTCAATCTTTTTGATGCGGAGGGAGATTTTCACAAGAAGCCTTCTGCCAACAACAACTGGGGATCCTTGTTGTGCAGGCTCAATCCACCTACCAATTGTGATGGTTGACACAATGCCTCTTCCTCCACCTGCCCCAGCAATTGCGATTGTGACGGTTCTTCTTGTACAGGACACCATTGTGATGATTCTCCATCAGCGATTTGCAATGCTTGTGGGTTTTGCAAAAATACTTGCTCAATTGAATGGGCTGCATGTGAAATGCATAACCCTGCCACCGGCACGCAAACTACCAAAGACTTTGACGCAATGCACAAAGCTGCCAATCCACCTCGGTCGCAATCCGAAGGATCTGGACCTCATTTGGAAGCAGTTGCTCAAGATTATCCCTGTTCAAC
>JACCDI010339585.1_pt1 | contig 10654 bp, 10 predicted proteins | sample 7442791 | NCBI WGS metagenome assembly JACCDI01 (sample SAMN15323434, study PRJNA562643) | freshwater metagenome | isolation source: river surface water | place: USA:Blue River Watershed | collected 2017-08-15
AAATCATCTGGTACCAAATAGCCAGAGTTTGGATTAGCCATTGCCCAAGCAACAGCTGCATAAACTGCACTTGCAACCTGAACGGTTGTTGCAGATTGTTTTGGAACAAGCTTTCTTGAATCATGAATATTAAGTAGTGAACCAGTCCACCAGGATTTATATGGATGACCCATCAGTAATACGCCCAATCGATCATCACCATCAATAATCTCTTCATTCATGATTCTTTGATTCGCCGTCAGATCCCACTGACGCATCTGTAATTCATGCATGGAAGCAACTGCTGCATCAGTTGGGCAGTATGCATAATGAACAGTTGGGCGATAGACAGCCTTGCCATTTTCCCAAACGGTTAGGTGATCACTAATTGTGAAAGCTTCACCATGGCGGATAACCATGCCGGTTGTCTCCATATTTGGCACCCATGATCTAACCCAGGTTGTTGCTCCTGGCTGGGCAATACAAATCTGATTTTTAGGTCCATCTGGATGTTGATAAGCATTTACCGGCAGAGTTTTTTCATGAGTGCCCCACCCCATCTCAGCTGGCGCAATTCCCTCTTCATAAAAACCCTCCACAGACCAAGTGTTAACAAACTCATTTACCTGCTTTGGTTTGTCAGAAATTTGAGTATCTCTCTCGGCAATATGAATTACCTTAACGCCAAGTTTTTGCGCAAGAATTGGGAAATTCTCCTCAGCTAATGCTTGTTCAATACCTGATGCCTTGCCATCTTTGATGGCAGTAGTGGCAATATCAAATAACGCTTTTTTAGTTAGGTGTGAAACTAAACCAGGGTTTGCACCATGCTCAACAATTGCAGTAGCTCCTTTTCCGCCCCATGTATCAGTTAATTTACGAAGCTTCATATGTCGCCAGTAAAGTGTGCGCTCAGTAGGGTTACGAGTAGCCCCTGCTGCGTAAGGTTCCCACTCCTCAACAGATGTGTTTAGATAAATTACGCCATGATCGTGCGCCCAACCAATGATTGCATTGGCATCAATATTCCAGGCTAAATCTAAAAGAAAATCTCCAGCGGATAAGTATTTCGATAAAAATTGATCCATATTTTCGCGGGTAAGTTGATCTTGCACATAAGTTGCCCCCGCTGCTATCGCCTCTGAAACTCGGCTTCGATTATCACGCATATCTGCAATCGTGATCTGTTTTGCATCTACCAGATGCTCAATTAGAAGGGGTAGTACACATTGTGAAACTGAACCTGCACCTAAAACCAGAACTCGATTTGAAAAGCGTGCTGCCAATTAGGACCTCCTAGATTCTTGCTAACCTCTTTAGCCAGTGAAGATTAACCTATATTTTCGAATTTACTATCCCATAAAAGTGATCCCATGCCACTTCGCTTTGCCTCATACATCGCCAGATCTGCTCGTCTTAGCGATGCAATTGGATCTAACCCATCTTCAATCTCTGCATATCCAATACTTACCTTCACCTTAACCTGGCCAGTCAGTAGTGAGATTGGATAGCTCAAGGTTGCCCTAATCGCTTGTGCCAATTCATCTGCCTCTATTGCGTCAATTTGGGCAAGCACACCAAACTCATCTCCGCCAAGGCGGGCAAGTTGGGCATTGGCTGGAATTACTCGGGTAAATCTATTGGCAACTTGTCTTAGTAACTCATCCCCAGCTGCATGGCCCATAGAGTCATTGATCTTTTTGAAGCCATCTAGATCTAAGAGGAATATGTACCCTGACTTTAGTTGGCCTAGGTGAAACAAAAAATTGCGACGATTAGATAGCCCAGTTAACTCATCAGTTCTTGCTAATGCTCTCTCCGTGCCAGCGGTATTTGCCTCCTGAAGTGCAAAACTCATTCGGATAAAAGCCAATGCAATTGTTATAAAACCTGGAACTAAGATAAAACTTGGAAAATAACCAGGACGAAGTGCTGCTACTCCGAGCAGGCAGCTGCTGGCAATTAGGGCAATAGTTGCACTGTATGAGGATATTTTTTCTGAAAACTTAGATTCAGGTGATGGATATGAGAGCGCAAGAGCAAGTAGTAATAGGCCCAAGATCCACCCATCATCAGAAATTGATCCAAATTGATAGGAACCGTTTAGTGAGCTCCAAATAAAGAAAAAATCAGCTGCTACAAAACTAAGTAAACCACCAGTCAGCAGGGCTGATCTAAAGCAAATAGGTGTAAGCAATAGATAAACTACAACCATCGCAAGTAAAACCATGTCACCTACTGGATAGAGAATCGATGTAAAAACTTGCCAAGCAGATCCTTCAAAACCAACCATGGCGGGTTTAAGAAAAAATGCAGTTAGCACACTGGTAAAACCAATTGCAATTATTACTGTGTCTAGCAGTTCAAGTGCTGAAATCGATCTCTTATAGGTGAAGCTTCTGGTGACTCCAACAAAAACTAATGGATAGAAAATTACGTAGCAAAAATCTGAAACACTTTCTGGTACTTGCCCATCAAAAAATGAATTCCAGGTTGAAAAAAATGAACCCATACTCCAACCTAAAGCAGCTAAGCCAAATGAGTTAGCAGTAATTCGATCGGTTAGAAGCGGGGCAGTAAATGCAATTGCTGCCGCAAATAAACCAACTAGATTAAAGAGAATTAGATCAACCAAGATGTTGTTCTCAGGAAGTACCCAACTCATGATCAGATGTAAGGCTAGAACTAATCCGGTGAGCCATTTCAGGCCAAGGTAGGGTCGTTTCAAGTTCACAATTAATAGTAAAATACGGTCAACTGTTAAAAAAGAGATCTGGGGAAAAATAAGTGGCTGCACTCTCAAGACGAGGTTTCATCTGCGGTGGTGCTGCTGTTGCAGCACTTGCAACCATGCCAGCGATGGCTGCAACTGGAGTTAAGACTCTATCTAATGGCCGTACTGAGGTTAATTTGGCAGCAAACCCGGCACTTGCAAATGTCGGTGGGGTTGTTGAGTTGAATATTAGAAAATACGGAAGAGTTGCGGTGGTACGTACCTCAAAATCAGTAAAAGGTTTTTCGGTTTTTAATCTTTCATGTCCACATGCCGGGGTTCGCGTTACTCAATCATCAGGCGGTTGGATCTGCCCAGGCCCAAGAGGACATGGATCTGAGTTCGCATTAAATGGTGCGTTGAAGGTTGGCCCAGCCACATCATCCTTACGGGCAATTAGATTTACGGCAACAAGTAAGGCTGTGACAATCGCCTAAGCAATTGTCACAGCCTTTAGTTTTACTTGTTTAGTATCGAGGGTTGCACTTATCTCTTACAGTAGATCTAATCATTAGCATCAATGAGTAAGCATTTTTAAACTCACCCAATGCACCATCAATTGAATCAACTACTGATTGAATCGGTGCTTTGTTTGCCTCAAGAGTTGCAACCTTTGTTGCAAGTGAAGATGAAAGATCATTCAATCTACTCTTGAGTGAAGCGTTAGTGGTTCTAACGGCTGCTGAGGTTAATGCTGCGATCTGAGCATTTGCAGTTGTTAAAACTGTGGCCGGAGCAGGCATTTGACCAATTCTTGAATTTGCATTTGTTGGTTGGTGCACTACCCAAAACTTTGTTGAGCCAATATTTGCTGCAGTAGGAGGTCTATTTGTACTGGATTTTGTTGCAGAGTAGTAAGTAGATCCGTAATAGACCACATCAGATTTTTTATAGGCAATCAAGCTATTCCACATAATTAAATCTCTAAGTGGAGCACCAACTGGCTCTATTTGAATAGCACGGTTTGCCTCTGATGCTCGTAGTGCATCAACTGCTTCTTTGTTTCCGGCTGCCCAATCTGTGTTTAACTCAATGCAGCCATCCCAGACCCAAGTTAATTTTGTAGTGCTGAAAAATGGATTTTTAGCACAGACATAATCACTTTTACCAATCTTAGTTTTTGCACCTGCAGTGGTGCATGATCCACCTGCGGTTGCAGCCTGTACTGGTGTAGTTACACCCAGTATTAAGAAAGCGGCAACTGCTAGAACTGAAATCTTAGTTTTCACTATTTTTCTCCTTGGTTAGGTATGGCCTCAGTCTACTTGAGCAATCACCCACCAGTAGGTAAATGACTGGGGTGAAGCGGTGAATTTGGTGTGAAAAAATCCTTACTTAACTCTTTGCTTGCGCCGCACATTGATTCCCGCCTTGCGAACGATTGGCCGTGGGGCAATCCGAGCGATGGTGCATAAAATTAAATACTGCAAACCTGGAATACAAATCACTTTGCCAGCTTTCACATCACGCCAAGACTTTCTTACAACCTGATCAGTTGTCAACCACATGTAATTTGGCAAGCCTGTCATTTTCATTTTTCCTCGGGCATGAAACTCAGTTCTGGTAAAACCCGGGCATAAAGCAGATACCTTAATGTTTGTATCGCGAAGTTCTGTGTGTAGGTACTCAGAAAAGACTGTTAAATAAGATTTTGCAGCAGAGTAGGTGCCACCGGCAATGAAACTAGCCACACTGCTCACATTTACGATTACACCAGAATCTCGTTTTAACATTTGTGGAAGTACTGAGTGGGTCAATCGCATTGGCGCAGTAACTAAAACATCCAACAATTCTTGTTCTTTAACTAAAGCGCTATCAACAAAGCTATCTTTGATACCGAAGCCGGCATTGTTAATTAACACCTCAATTGGCTTTGAATTACTTGCAAGTCGCTTTTCAACCTTGGCTAGCTGAGAAGGCTTTGTTAAATCAGCCTTTAAAGTTTCAGCCTTAATTCCATAAGCTTTAGCTAATTCCTTTGCAACTTTATTTAATCTTGGAAGATCCCTGGCTACTAAAACTAAATCAAATCCCTCATTTGCCAGTAATTGTGCGTATGAGAAACCAATACCCGCTGTTGCCCCAGTTACTAGCGCAGTGGCCATTTACTTTGTAATTCCAGCCGTATCTTCATCTCGAATATGCCAGGAGGTTCCGTACTCTTCAAGTAAATCTAGGTATGGTTTTGATTCAAACCATTCAGGTCCATTTACTCCTCTAGGCTTCCAAATACCTTTATGAATTAATTCCAAGGCAATTACAGGATTAATTGCAGTCTGCCAAACAACTGCTTGGTCGCCAAACTCCTTCATTGACCAGGCATTATCAACTACGTTGTAAATATATACAGCTTTTGGATTTCCCTGCTTATCTAATCCTTTGATTAATGCACCAGCACAAGTCTTACCTCTCATGCGTTCACCTAAAGTAGCAGGATCTGGTAAGGAAGCAGTTAGTAGATCTCGAGGTGAAACAGAAACACCTTGAACCTCAACGGTTTCTTTTCTATCCATACCAAGCATGTTTATTGTTTTTAAAATGGTAATGAACTCAGCACCAAGTCCATACTTAAAGTTAACTTTCTTGGCATCAATTTTTTGGGGAATAAGTACAACCTCTTCGTGCTCGACATTTACGCATTCAACTGGGCCAATACCCTCTGGGAAATCAAATATCTCAAGCTCTGAAAATGGTGTGGTGGTGTACCAGCCTCGGCCATCCTCCCAAACAAGTGGTGGATTTAAGCACTCTTCAATTGTGGTCCAAATAGAAAAAGATGGCGCAAAATCAAACCCTTCAACTCTTAAATTTGAACCATCCAAAATAGTGCAGGAATCAATTCGGCTAAAGAGGTGCTCACTTGCATACTTGGCAAAAACATCGCTCATCCCTGGCTCAACTCCCATACCAATTAAGGCAAAGATTTTGCGCTCATCCCAGTTGTAGTCGCGGGCAAACTGCTCATCACCCAACTTAACGCCGGTTTCGGTATATGGGTAGTGTGGGTGTTTACGAGAAAGTGACATCGCCATATCAATGTAATTTGTATTTTCGATCTCACAGGCCAGGAAAATAGGCATCACAAAACGTGGATCAACAGCATTGATTACTACATCAGGATCTGCTTTACGGATTAATTCTCTAACATCCTCAAGCTCTGCTGCATTTACCATTGCAGCTGAAAAACGAGGATCTTTAACGCGCGCCACAGCCTCTTCTGCTCTTGCAAGTGTGCGGTCGGCAATCACCATTGATTCAATAAATGATCTACGGGAAGCGATATTAGCTATCGCTCTGCCAACTCCACCGGCGCCTATAACGAGGGCCTTCATGATATTTCAACTCCAAACGAATTACTTTTATTCTATATCAGCGTTAAATTAAAGACAAATTCACGCATGTTTATTGAGTAGTTATCAATTAAACTCAAGTTAAATTACAATAAACCTTCACAAAAAAATTAAATATAAATATTTTGTCCCCGTAGCTCAGTGGATAGAGCAACCGCCTCCTAAGCGGTAGGTCGCAGGTTCAACTCCCGCCGGGGACGCAATCATAAGTTGATTGTTCTCTCTAACTTTAAATAGTAGATTTTCAACATGGAACTTATTGCTCGAAAAGCTACCGAAGAAGATATAGCAACGATACAAGAAATTGCGAATCTTAATCTTCTTACATTAAACCCCACTGATAAACGCATTGGAGAGATGGAAGCTCTTGAGTTTGTCAGAGGTTTCTTTGATCCGGCAATAGCCAGATTAACTAAACTTAACTCCGATGATGAGTGGCAGAGTTTCATCACACTCAATCCAGATTTCTCACGAAAGCGTTTTTATCTTGACATCTACACAAGACCAGGCGCACAAACTCTCTCGCCTTCCTTGGACTTAGCGTTGGACTTGGCGCGCGAGCATGATCCGAGTTATCGGCTCTGGATAGGAGTTCAATCAAACGACTTCGTTTATAAGAGTCTTCTTGAGAGCCGTGACTTCTCAATTCTTCGAAAGTACTGGACTTTAGAGATGAGCCTTCCGGCACAGACTGGGGCTGCTCGTAATTCAATTGGAGAGATCCGAAAGTTAGACCTTGATAATGAGGACGACTTACATACATATCATGAGGTTCACCAAGATTCCTTTAGTAAGCACTTTGGTTTTATGCCGCGGCAGTTTGCTGAATGGCGAGAGTTAGTGCGTCGGGATAAAGATGAGATCAATATGCATGCATGGTTAATCTACGCAAATGGCATGCCTGCTGGTTTTGTTGATTGCAACGATGAGTTACTCCATGAAGATTCTGGTTTTGTCTCAGGCTTAGGAGTTAGACAGGTTTTTCAAGGCAAGGGGCTGGGTGAATCGCTCCTTCGACATGCGATTGAGATTAATACCAAATTGGGGCGTTCGAAGCTCTGTCTTAGTGTTGATGCTGGAAATGAGAGTGGCGCACTTCGGCTCTATGAAAAGGTAGGAATGAAGCCAATCTCTGAGTGGCATCAATACGAGAACCAAAATTGGAGTAAGTAAACAGCGCACCATCAGAGCAATAGAAAGTGAGCATTTCTAATCGGTAGTTTGCAGGTTCAACTCCCGCTGGGGAGGCAATTAATTAATGATCAATGGTAAAACGTTTTAATGATCTAGGTGCCCACCAATTTCGTTCTCCAAATAATCTCATTAATGCAGGAACTAGCAATGCTCTAACTAACGTGGCATCTAAAATAATTGCAAATGCAACCCCAAAACCAAGCATCTTGATTGAGGTCACGCCACTAAGCACAAATGATGCAAAAACTATTGCCAATAAACCCGCTGCTGCCGTAATAATGCGCGCAGATCTTTGTAATCCAGTTGCCACCGATTCAATATTTGAACGGCCAGCATCATGCTCCTCTTTAATTCTAGAGAGCAGAAATAACTCATAATCCATTGATAGGCCAAAGGCGACAACAGCTACCAAAATAATTGAGCCGGTATCAACTGAGCCGGTAGTGGTGAAATCACCCACTAGCCACTTCAAATTGCCATCTACAAATATCCAGGTAATTACTCCCAGGGTGGCAGCAAGTGAAAGGATATTTAGTATTACCGCTTTGATTGGCAGGATTAAGGAGCCAGTAAAAACAAACAAAAGTATTAACACCCCAATTGCTATCCAGGTGAGTGCCCACGGCATGGTCTTAGCAATTCCAATTTGGGTATCGGCATAATCTGCGGCAACTCCACCAATTAATGTTTGATCAGGTGATGGAATAGACCTAATTTCTTTTATCAACGCCTCTGCAGCTGGAGTGCGAGGGCCCATATCGTGAATAGCAATGACACGAACATCATTTCCTAGAACTTGAGGCTCACCAACTCTTACTACGCCACCTACCTTGGCAATCTCTTTGGTGTAGTTATTTATCTGCTCAATTTTATTTGCACCACCAGGGATGATTACTTCGATTGGATTTCCCTCTTGTCCAGGAAATCTTTCAGTGATCAACTGCGCTGCATATGCAGCTGGATTGCTCGCAGGCAAAACTCGAGAGTCAACCTGTGAGAAAACTATATTTTTAATTGGCGCAGCCAATACCGTCAATAGAATAAGGCTTAGCACAACAACTGAAACTGGTTTGCGCATTACAAATCTGGCAGTTTGTGCCCACCTACCATCCTCTTTAGGGGTTAATGCACCTTTGCGCACCACTGCTTTATCAATTCGCTTTCCAAGTATTGCAAGTAAAGCTGGTAGAGCAATTAGCGCTCCCAAAACTGCCATTATTACAACCGTTACACCGGCATACCCAAATGACTTTAGAAACATTAGTGGGAATAACATCAAGGATGCCAAGGTAATTACCACTGTTAAGCCTGAGTAGAAAACAGTTTTACCAGCTGTTGCTACAGTTCTTTTGATCGCTTCATCAACTGATTTTCCAGAGTGAAGCTCCTCACGAAATCTATTTACAACCAGCAAGGAGTAGTCAATTCCAAGACCCAAGCCCAACCCGGTGATGAGATTTAGTGCAAAAACACTTACTCCGGTAAACAAAGTCAAAAGATAGATTACTAAAAGTGAGCCAAGGATTGCTGAAACACCAACTAGTAATGGCATTGCGCTGGCTACTAGCCCACCAAAAACAAAGACCAATAGGATAAAAGTTAATGGAATGGAGATTGCTTCAGATAACTTTAAGTCATCTGCAATTTTAGTATTAATCGCATGAGCAAACACGCCTGTTCCACTGGCATAAACTGTTAAGTTTTCAAATTTGCCTTCATATTTTTCTTGAATTCGCTTACCTAATGACTGGACGTTATCCCACTCAATATCTTCAGAATAAATAAAAAGAAATGCTGAATTTTCATCTGAGCTCTTAAGAGTAGGTGCCCCACCGGCGCTCCAATATGACAAGGTCGAGCCCACGCCAGCTTCACCTTTAATGCTTTGCTCTAGTTTGGCAACTGTTGCAACAACTGCAGGATCATTAACTCCATTTGTCGTTTCAACCACCAAAACTACAGCTGGATCTTTTACCTTAAAGACATCGGTTAAGTACTCAAAAGCTTTTGCAGAATCACTTTTAGGATCGTTATACCCACCGCTATCAAGTTTGCCGAATACAGAGGTACCGATCGCTCCGGCTGAAAAAATTGCTACTATGAATAAAGAAAAGATTAACCGCTTACGCTTTACAATTAGTGAGCCTAGTTTTTCAAACATTTTCGCCTGTTCATTATGTGTCGATCGAAGAAGGTAGACTTATATTCTAATGAGTAACAGCGTAAATCATAAAAAAAGTAAGCCAGTAGTTGCTGGTGAAGTTAATCACGAATTACTACCAAAAGTTACAAGTGATGAGATTGACTTAGAGGTAGATGAAAGACGTGATGATGAAATTGCAGGAGATAAACCGCCTCACCACGGTTAAGGATTATTCGGTACTTTTTACTGCAGGTTTACTCTCAGTTTTAGCAGCAGGTTTACTCTCAGTTTTTGCCACAGGATTATCACTTTTTGTTGCAGGTGTAGTTGTTCTTGAATCAGTCTTATAAAAACCACTTCCTTTGAAAACAACTCCAACATTGTTGTAAACCTTTCGTACCCGACCATCACATTTAGGACAATGCTCAATGGCCGCTTCTGTGAAAGATTGCACAGCCTCAAAGGCGTGCTCACACTCATTACACAGATATTCATAGGTCGGCATAGGAGTAATCTTAAGCAGGTGGGAAGATAAGGGCTAACTCACCTTAGGGGGAAAAGTGAAAAGGTATCTGCGCTTACTTTTTACACTGCTTTTTGTCACCACTACTTCACTATCAAACGCCTGGGCTACTTCGATTGTTAGCACATCACCAACTGCTGGATCAGTGCTTAGCATCTCACCAACAGCTGTAACTGTTAAAGCAAATGCTGATTTGGTAAGTGGTGCCAATGAGATGACCGTTACCGATGCAAAAGGTGTAAGAGTTGATGATGGTTCCCTACAAGTTCAAGGGCCAGTTTTAATGGTTGGTTTAAAAACCTTAACCGCATCTGGTCTTTATACAGTTGCCTACACATTGATGGCGATAGATCAACCGCCAATCACAGGAACTTTTACTTTTTTGTATAACGCACCCGGTGAGATCGCAGTGGCCACCCCAGCTCCAACAGGTGAAGAGGTGCTTAATAGTTCACCTAATCGACTTACAGATCTATTTGTTATTGGATTAATGATCTTTGCATTTGTAATGATGATCTTCTTATCTCGTTATGCAAGGAAGACTTTTAAGACTCCAGCAAAGCCTCGTAAAGTTAAGAAAAATAGCAGTGCCAGCAAAAAATTTATAAAGTAATTTTGGTGCATTTTTGATTGAGATACTCTCACCACTGGCTAAAGGCTTAATGCAGTTAACAGGCGTATTAAGTATTGGG
>JACCDI010103116.1_pt1 | contig 10653 bp, 5 predicted proteins | sample 7442791 | NCBI WGS metagenome assembly JACCDI01 (sample SAMN15323434, study PRJNA562643) | freshwater metagenome | isolation source: river surface water | place: USA:Blue River Watershed | collected 2017-08-15
ATTATGATTATGATTATGATTATGATTATGATTATTATAATTTTCAAATTTTATAATTTTAAATAGGCATTGAGATGGTTGGAACCTATCACCATTCCAAGTTGGGATTGACTTCAAGCATGGCAGTGCCATTTTAATTCTGAGCAATCCCACTGTTGTGTCATTATTTATTGGTACTGTTGAGGAAGAGGGATGCTTGTGGAACCAATGTGATACACATCTTCTGCTGCACTCAGGCTTCCATCTCTGAGTAAATGCACTCCATCTTTGCTGCAAGCACATTTTCAAGGCATTTCTTTGTTGCACTCATCTCCAAACCAGGCATCCCCTCTGTGGAATACACCAAGGGTGTAAAGTGTTCCTGCTGATACTGGCATGCCTTCAACTTTTTTCTTTTTGGAAGTTGTGGCTGATTTCATCACCACCGCTGGTTTCTTTCTATGGTGCGTTTTCTTGTGAACATTTGTGATGTGCATGTCAAAGATGTATTTATAGTTTGTCTTCCAGAAGGTTTCAACAAAGACATTGCTGCAAGCCTCCTCACCTGGAGATAATGATGTTTTGGGGGTGGAGAGGTCTGCCGCGGTTGTGCCAGCAGAGGAAGCGGTGCCACAACCATTGAAGATGTTTGGTTTGTAAGGCCATGGTTTGTCTGTAAGCCAACTGGGAGAGGGCAATCCACTCGTGTTTTTCTGTTTTCTGTCACCAGGAGACAAGGCTGCCTTTTTTCATGCCATCACGTACATGACGTTGAAGGGTTTGCTGCAGCCATTACAGGTACTCTCAAGATCCAGCAGCTTTTTGCCATACCAAATCCAGAGCACATCCTGGATGATGACAATGATCTCAACTATAATTTTTACAATGGTGGTTCCCAATGGGGTTTGTAAAAAAGTGGTGACTTTGATTACCAATATGATTACAATACCAACAAGATGTAAAAAAACAAGTCAGTAAATTGTAAAATATGGCCAGTACTGGCTTGACACTTTTCCATACATCAATATTTTAGATCCTTTTAGAATGTGTAAAATAATATGGCCTAGTTTAAATTTTCAAGAGTTGAGTCACATTAAAAATGACCAAAATAATAGACAGGTTTTGACATATCATGCCATGCAGGAAAAAGCTCAAAAGTGCCAAAATGTAGAGCAAAACAACATACTTTGAAGCATGATTTTTTTGTGAGCTTTACTCTTCATGCTCTTAAGAACACAAAAAAATTCAATTTTTCTCCAGGTTATCCTCTATGCCATGCCCCAAAGATGTGGTTTGTCCAAAGGCTGATTAAAAATATTCCACATTTTTCAGAAATTCACAACATTTCTGTCTGATATCAATGTAATACCAGTATGCTGTCCATATTTCCCACTAATGCATAGAGAGTTAGTTGCAAATATTTTTTAGTTTGCAAAGACCTGGCATGTCCTATGGAAAATTTGAGGACAAATTTCAGGACATAGGAAATGTCCAGGACAAATCTTTTTTACATTCCAGGAATTTTTCTAAAAAAAGCTGTGGCCCCAAAGTCATTTGAGGACATATGTCCTGTGTCCTTGGAGTTAGATGATATAATTCAAAACTTAGATAAAACTTAGAGAAGAATATCAAAAGTGTACAAAGATTTCTGTTGTACTCTACTTACTTAATACAATTCATATAAAAATAGAAGGTATATTAAAAATAATATCTGATATATTACTGTTTATAATATGTTTAATTTTACTAAAATGTTATTTTTATAAACATATTTTATGTAAGACAACAAAACAAAAATCCCCATTCTTCTTCCCTTGTCAATCACCTCCAAATCACTCACATCTTCTTTCTAAAAAAATTCCTCTTCATTGCCCTTGAAACACCCTTGCAACTGTTACCACGGGGAGCACCCTTGATGCCGTCATACCAAGGAGTGCCCCCACCACCATTGCAACAAGAGCACCCATGCAAATGTTGCTATGGGTAGCACCCTCAATGCCATCACCAGAGGGAGCACCCTCTCCACTGTCAAAATAGGGAGTTCCATCAATGTTATTACCACAGGGAGCATCCTTGCCACTGCCCTCATGGGAAATAACACACTACCATTGCAATGGGAAGCACCCTAAAAACATGCCAACGTTGACAACATCACCTCAATCCACTACCCTTGATGAGGATGACAAAGACAAAGAAACTTTTTGTGAAAATTAAAATCAATTTAAGATTAGATAACAAATCTGCCATACAATCTGCCACAACTTAATTTTATGACAGAGTTTTTGTTGAAAAAAGAAAATTGAAAAAATTTCTGGGATCAGAGGGGCACAAGAGGGGTGAAGGAAGAAAGATACTTTGCAATGCATACTTTGTGGTTGAAAAGCAAATCTTCTATTGACACAGCATTTTTTATTTTGGAATTAATACTCTTGTTGCTGTTCTAAAACACAATTGGCAAACTATTTCTTCCACAAAGGAATTGCACTAAACTTCTGATGGTGAATTTGGAAGGTTTAGTTGATTTACTAGTTTTTTGTTCCAGGTGCAAGAGAGGACACATGACTGACTGCAAAGAAAGGCTGCATACACGTGAATGAAAAATAAATGCACAAAATATGGCCAGCCATCCAATTCTGTTCCTGGGATTTTAGGACATGTCCCCATCCAGAGGACATGACCGGGACATGTCTGGCATACTTCAAACTAAGAAATATTTAGTAAGTATGCTTGGAGGAGTTTCAAGTTGGCAGCATAAGAATTTGTGGAATTTTTTTGAGTTGATTGTACCAAAAAATTAGGACTTATCAGTCCTATTTTTACACATTAAGTAGTAATCTGAAATGATTTTTAATCAATTTTGAGATTTTGACACAAATGAAGCTTATCCCTGAGAAAAATAACACAGCAATCCTGAACTAAACTGAAATATCTGCTACTAAAATGAAAATATACGAATGCCTGAATTCTTAATGAGATATTTCTAGGACTCCAGATGAGTTCAGATTTTTATTTGCAATGTACACACCAAAGTTGAGCAATCACTACTTCATTAGGATTTATTTGAGTTAAAACCTGAGTCTTGACACAATACAGTATTCAACTTAGTTGAAAGTGGAGTTTTCCTCATAGCAAAAATTAGGAATAATTAGACATCATAGAGGCCCATCATAGGATGAAACATAGGGATTTCACAACAGGTGTTTTCAACAGCAATGTTGTTGAGATGTGTCATAATTTTGTCTAGTTGAAAGTATATTGAAAACATAAAATTTTAAAATATGTATATTCATGATCAGAATATTGTAATTTTCATGATTAGAATGATGTAAATATTGCATATTTTGAATAAAAACTTTCACTGATCCATTGCATTGTGTTCTTACTGTCTTTCATCAGAATCAGAATTTCCAGGTGGAGACATGTGAATCTTGATACCATAACTCTCACAAAATTGACAGATAATAGATCATGGTGACATCAAAAAGTGGAAAAAATGGATCATTTTCAACGTCTTCATCAGCATGAATTCCAAGAATTTCCCATTACCAGTTTTGACTCTGTGAAATTCACAGTTTCCTTCATACATGGTGAATATTCTACCATTGTCAGACTCAAAAAATAGATTTTTCCACTTTGTTAAGAAACTGGCTTTAATTACAGGGCAACTTTTTTCATTCAGTCTTAGATCTTTGGTCAAACTATCAAATTCCTTGGTTATTTAAATATCTTAAAGAGCATTAATATCAATTCTAATCTTGTCAAGTTCGAGGTCAAATGTGCAAAACTTTTAATGAATATTAGTAATTATTCCAAAATTTGGAAGAAAGAAAATTCCTACTGCATGACTTAATCAGTGAACGAATCTTCATCTTCATTGCAACACTTAATATCCTCACCTCTTCTAAATGGGCTGATGTGTAAAGATTGCACACTTTTCAAGAGAGTCATCACTCAAATTGGACCTCTTCCCATCTTTGATCATCTTAATATCACTCCACCATCTTTACCAGCTCCAATACAAAGGTGCTTCAATGTGACCCCGCAGACAACAAATCCAAGAACTTAAGTTTAAAGAAAAGAATACACCTCATACCAATTATGTGAACACCTTTTCAGAGAAATGGCCAGGATAGTCAAATGGAAATATGTAATTTTCTAAATTCAATCAAAAAACATCAACAATATTGTCAATAGATTCTAGATTCATTTATCACTTTCAGGTTGGGAAAAGGCTCCTTTTGAAGTTTCACCACAACCTACTCAAACTACATACAACAAGATCGTCTGATATGAACAAATGCATGAGAGTGGATTTCTGGTCAGAATGATATGGCCCATGCAACAACAGCATAGTCATGAACCAGCAGCTTGCTCCTTTCCTCCCATGAACCCAATATGAGGGAACCCTGCATCAACACCTCCTTGTCACCCTCATCAGAGTCATTCTCATGGTTGAAATATGTTAGAGAAGAAACAGGTATATCAATCAAAAAACAAAAATACCCTTCATTTTTTGAAATTTTAAACTTGAATTTTCAATGAGGTCATCTTTTTTAACAACAAAAAGCTTATGCATCTCATCAGTGACCCCTAAACACTAAGTGATAACTGAAGAGACTACTAGATCTCAGCAAAGCACTGTTTTAGCCCTATCACATAGAAAATAAAAAAATGCCCTTGGTGGGTTTGTTTTTATTACAGTATCTAAATGTCTTCAATGCATTAGAACAGTCCTCAACAGAAAATAGATTAAAATCCGAAATTGGTTGCTCTTAATGTCTTGGACAGTCAAAACAGTCGTGGAATTGAGGGAAGGTATTGCAAAATATAGAATTATGTTGATCATTCAAATTAGTCATCAACTTGTCTGTCCCTCTTGCCCTCCTCCGTCCTTTTAACTCTTAGTCCCAAAAATCTTCCCACCATTTGTATTGTTCTTTTCGAATATTACCAGTGCATATGCCAAGCCCTCCCCTTGGTCTTTTCAATACAATGTATATCATTCTTGTTGTATTCAAACTACTGAAACAAGCATTACACCACAATCATCTATTTTTTTCTCACCAGCCTCATCTTAATATTTTTCTATATTTACATCATCCCAAATCTTTCAATGGATGCAATATACCTCCAGTAGGTGTGGACACTTACAAGACAATTGTTTAAGACAAACAGGTCACACTGGAATTAATTCCTGGATTGGAAGTAATGAGAATTTTTTTGTTGATCAGTGTCATACAGTTGCCTCTTTAAGAATGAGAGGGGTAGCTTTTGGGATCTAAGTTTGATATTGTTGAGACATTGTTGGAAGAAGATTCTACATTGCTTTTGGCAGGACACAATTTTTATGGGCTTGTTGCTGCAGATCTGCAGTTCCCCCAAGACTACCTACCACCCACTCCCCCAGTGCTGGTTGATGCAATGGCGACTGCCACACCTATCTCAGACACTGCCCAAGAAGGCAATCATCATCAGCCAAGCATTCTGCTGGAAAGTGTGTAGAGACAACCCCCATTGTCAGCCATTTCCATTTGTTTGATTTGGTGACAATAGCAGTGGGATGGTCATGCAGTTTACTCTAAATCATTTTATGAGCTCAAAATGGTCAAAAAACATAAAATGAAAAACGAAAAATGAAAAATGAAAAATGAAAAATGAAAAATGAAAAATGAAAATTTCCCTTGATCAGAGAGGATCAAGGGGAGGATTCACCCCAATCATTGATGATTCGAAGAGGAACTTTTATTGCAAATCTTTGGTGTCAAAAATTTATTGATGTTTTTTGCATTGAAATAAGTGAACTGAGTTGACCTTGCATGTTCTGTTTCTGAAGATTCAGCAAGAATTTTGTTTGGAGTTGGGTTTGGTAATTAGAGATTCAAGCAATAGATCAAACCAGAAATTTTACAAACATAATGCAAAAAATTAAGCAAGATCGTTCTTGTGTTGTGGGTACATGACACACCCCCATTTCATGATTTAAAAATATCAAAATGATTTTTTAGGTTTTAACAGCAAACCCAGTTTGTTGCATCATAAAAACATCATTTGAGAAAAAAAATAACTATATTGTGCACAAACACATATAATTATTTACACCCATACAAAAACAGAAAATGAAAATTATTACCTGAACAATATATTAAGTAGATATGCCATTCATACCACTTGTAATGTTGCTGGCTTATAAATCTCAATCAATTTGTCTCTGAGACAATCGCTAAACATTGTTTATTTGGCTCATATATGAGTTTTTTGACAATGACTTCAATGAATAAAAATATAAGAAAAACTGACAATGTTGCCCAAATGTTCTATTGACATATTTGTTGAAATCCAATTTTAACTTTTGTAAAGTTTGTTTAACTAATCTTGAAAAATTTGAGGTATGAATTACTACTAAATTATGTGTATTTGTGTAATTGCCCAGTTGTGGCCCAACTGTTAGGCAAATATTTGGATTTTTGATACACAAATACACAAAAATAGTTTATGAGATGTGTATATGTGTTTACAATATCTGTATTTCTGGTTATTGCTTTGCTCCATTAATTTGTTGTTCCCAACACAGATATTCAGCTTCCAGTGGGTGATGGATGAGGTTTGCTCAGAAAAGGTTACCATCCAGGGAAAAATTCATCAGATGTCAAATTGACATTGAATCTATCATACACAAGGTCTAAAATAAAACAATGATTTCAGCTATGTTTGAGTTCCATACTTTCACCAAATCTTGGATTTTTCACAAGCAATCAACAAAGATCAGAGAATCATTTTTGAGCAACAAAAATGTATTTACTTCCTTTCATACAACATTCAGATGTTCCTCTCAAATGTCAAAATCTTTAACCTAGTTTTTACATCTATGTTAGCATGAGATGTGAAGATATTCTGACCAATCTATGAACCATATATGCACAATAGGGGTTGGAAGATAGTGCAATTGGACATACTGGCTTGGATTTCAAAGCCAAAATACATTTAATTGTAAAATAAATTTTGAAATGGTCAATATGACTAAGACAAACATAGTTATATCATCCCAGTTGTTACACCACTGCTAACATCAAATTTAAGTCTATTTTTATAAAGCAGGCATCATTTCCACAAGCATTAGCAAATTGTCTATTTCTCTCAATTGTCCTCACATGAAACAGTGGAGCATGAATTTGATATTTTCTTATCCTGATGCAATTGACAGTGTAACTTTTGAAAATAGAATGTTGCATAAAAATATAGGGCAGCAAAAACTGAGATCTATTCTCTTTGTTATAATGAGTTGAAAAATGAGACATTTTTGTGTGTTCCATAACTTTTTAGCCTGTGTTATTGTTAACAGTGACAATTTTTTACGTTGTGGATTATTGCCTTGCAGATCACACCTTTTTACTCTTTTGACAACCACACTAAAACAAGGAAGGAACAGAAAAAGTTGCTGTTGCTATTCAATCTTCATTAACTTTCTATTATTTAATCTTATTCTATTTAATTTGTTTGAACCAGAAATTCATGAATGCATAAAACGAATTTCTCTTGACACTCCATAAAACTTAAAAAATTACCGAAACGTTGAATGTTCCAAATACATCAACAAAAATCAATGAAACAACAAAATCATTCACTCCAAACGAAATATCTACTTTCTTTTCCGTCCAATATATATTCTTGAGCAAATGACTGCCAATCTTGTCCTCTTAAGAAGTAACAATCCAATGAAAAACCAACCAAAGGCAATTACTCGAAACGCAAAATTGAGTACCATATCAGAATAATGCACCTCCTCTCTTGTCATTGTGGCCCTATTTCTACTACTGGGAACGATAACATTACGAGGCGACACTCCTTCCGAAGGATGTGGCGGTAAAGTCAAGTTCTTCATGAGAATTCTGTCGCCGCAGCAACCAGTGTACCCAAAATGTTCATAAATGATTTTTTCGCGCCCATTCGTAATGAGGGACGCAGTTTGGTTATCATAGTATTTGGAGCATTTTGCATGATGATCTTCCTGTATATTGTTCAATGGATCGCCTTTTGTGTAGTTTGAGATAGTCTGGGTCGAATTGATGCTTTGAAGGCGTCGCTTTGTAGTATAAATTTTATCCTGGAGTCTTCGAACTAGAGTGGATAGGAGGGGAGCATTCCAATTGACTAATCCTCCTTGTGCCTCATATTCTCTTAAACAGTCGTAAAGAGTTGCATCGTAGTCATCAAGGAAAATCCAGCAATCGACATGATACGCCGAATGTGGATCTCTGACAAATCGACCTCTTGAAGTCCTGACTCCGTAAGATGCGGCATGACGTTTTCCAATTATACCCAGAATCCTGGAACTCTTCAGCCACACTTGTCGAAATGCATTTATATCTCGAGGCGAATCAAATTTTGGCGCATCTTTCCCATATGCCGCTTTGGACCACTGAGTTTTACGATATGAAACATATAGAGAACCCTGTTTCGTGCTGCCATAAGCCCACAGGGACAAATATTGGTCACACGGCTCCCTGAAAATTCATGAATGGCACTTTAGTATCATTCAAGTTTTCAATGGATTTTTGTCCAACGGCATTCCCCCAGACATTCACTCACCTCATCGAACTGATGACAAAACCCGCTCTCCGAAACATAGACTCGGCAGTTTTGAATTCTGAAATGTAAACAAGTGCATCAGTTCGATTCGCTAAATCATTGATGCTATACATGCAATCCATACTTTCTACACAATACTTGTTCGTGCAGTTTCGGCCCTCGACAAAATAACTATCACCCGGTTCCTTGTGCAAAAGTGCCGAATCATCATCATCCGCGGAATAATCACCCTCGTCTTCATCGACGTTGTCGTCTTCTGAAACTAAGCGTCGGTTCGTTTGTCCACGGCGAAAATTTCGAACCCTCTTTGGGGTAATCATCTCCGCTCGATTTGACAACCTGTGTTTAGCAAACAAGTGCATATCTTCATCGTCAAATCCACGACGAATTGTGCTTTTTCGGTGATATCTTTTGGGCAATTCTCTCGTTGCGCGTTTGCATGCAATAGATTCTTTGAGATGATCGACGTGATAAGTAAAACTTTTTAGTTGATTCAGAAGTTTCATGATGGATTCTCCACCAGCCTTGGCATTGTGTTTGAACACCAAGAGTGGACGTGGCAATAGGATTTGGGCACTCTGATCCATTCCACTGTGCCGATGATTTAGAAGCGACATGACGCCTTCTTGCGATTTCCGCAACTGTTCACTATTTCGAATTATCGTGGCTCCGTGGTTGTTGAAAGCACGGTGCTCACGAAGAAATTTGGCAATGCCTCTGTCGGCGGAACGTAGTATCGGACAATACCAAAGGGTATTATGGGGATATGAGGTGAAGTCGGAGGTTGGAGCCGGAGAAGGGTCGCCCGGGTTTCTCGTAGGGACTAGTACCATCGTACCGTTTCACACTCTTCGCATCCCAAGACTTCGTACCATATAATCATGTACAGTGATCATACCCCAACGGTACAATACCTACCTACCTACATTGTGTATAGTATCGTTTGGTATGAGATCGCTGTTTCTGTCTTGTGACAGTAGAGAACATCACTACCTAGTACAATACCTAGTTTTTGAACTATTATTGTAGGAGTACAACATTGAAACGGAACAGTTGAACCAAATTTCGTAGTGAGCAGAGATTGCTACGTACACTATTTCTATCACATTCAATTATGTGTATTGTCACCAAATTTGGACTGTGAGCAGAAAATGAGACTCGGTGATGACGACGATGATGTTGAAACTCATCGACGAGATATTTTTTATGGTGGATTAAATAATTTCTCACAACAATTTCAGCATACACTGGTCTCGACGGTTCACCACCTTCCTAGATCCTCTCGCCAATCTGGACACATAAAGTGCAATTTCAGAAAGATTGAACATTTCAATATGGATCAAGTCCAGTTGCACAGGTTGGATTCATATCAAGCCTCTCAAAGTGGTGGGATTGCTGGAAATTCTAGTGAAGCTGAAGACGATGTCATGGAAAGACAAGAACGCAATAACAACAATGTTGTCGGTCAAGTTCAAACTCAACTTTCATTTGCCCAGGGAAATGATACATATTATGATGAAATCATGGACGATGCAGGAAATAACAACCGAATATCATTTTCTGTACTTAAAGGTCCTCGCAAATATTTTCGCTTCTTTTTGAGAGTGCTTCGAGAAAGAAAAATCACGATTCTTCCGATTCTCGTGTTGATTATACTTGTTATGTTATCACTTCACTTGCTGCATAGAGATGGGAAAAGCAATTCTATCGTTGAGAATAAAAGCGACGCAAACACAAAACGTGACTTTTCTTCCTCGCCATCAAATTTGACTTGCCCAATCCAATCGTCCTACTACGTTTCTTCAGAAGTGATGGGATTGAAAAAAATTTCAACAGGTAAGTCAACAACAACAACGCCTTCATGTGGTCCACAACTCAAATGCTTCATCGCATCCATCAATTCACATTGTTTTCATGGCGCTATGCGGATGCATTGACCGGGACATCAATTCTTACACATCTCATTCCTTCAGTTGAAAATAATTTTCAAGGATCCGTTGCCACTGATCATTCAATCTGCTCAGATATTGGCATATCCATTCTTAGGGATAGCCGAGGAAATGCAGCTGATGCAGCAGTGGCATCGGC
>JACCDI010593150.1_pt1 | contig 10653 bp, 10 predicted proteins | sample 7442791 | NCBI WGS metagenome assembly JACCDI01 (sample SAMN15323434, study PRJNA562643) | freshwater metagenome | isolation source: river surface water | place: USA:Blue River Watershed | collected 2017-08-15
ATTATCGGTAGCGCGTATGGCCAAACCTCGCCTGTCAAACAATTTGCCGAAACCTTGTATATCGAAGCGAGCATAAAAGCGGGCCAATCTCTCGTGCTGCCACAAGCGACTGAGCGTGCACTGTATATCGCTGCTGGCAAAGTGCAAGCGCGCGATCAGCTCCTTAGCCAGTATGAAATGGCCGTGCTGGATGGCCACTCAGAGGTAAGTATCGAGGCATTGGAAGATAGCCGCATCGCGTTGATTGGCGGCGAAGCCATGCAACGGCGCTTTATCGAATGGAACTTTGTATCAAGCCGCAAAGAGCGAATTGAACAAGCAAAATCCGACTGGCAACAAGGCAAATTTCCAAAAGTACCGGGCGATGAAAGCGAATTTATCCCGTTGCCTTAACTCTCTGCGCTTCAGGCTTAGCGCTTTACGGTTAAGGTATAGCCCGAACAGCGTGCGGCATATCGAGTTCCATCGGCACAATTGAAGCTCAACGCCATTGATTTGGTGGTGATGATTGTTATTATTGCCGCCTTAATTTGTGCTTTAGCTTTGCGTGGTATCAATGTGGTTGCAACTTGGTTAAATGAGCAGCAAGTAAGTGAGGACGCCATCCTCACATACCGTCAGGCGTTATTGCGCTCAAGCCCCCGCCATGTCGTGATTGATGATTTGTTTGATGCCGATCGCTTACAGGCAGTTTGCGCCCAGCTGCAAAAAAATGAGCAGTGGCAAACGCAAAAACATAGCTACTCCGCGTTATATGTCAAAGATGCGACTTGGCAAAAAACACCAAGCGCTGATCGTTTTGTGCAACGAGATGTTTGGCAACGGCCGCCTGCGGCCCAGCCTGCCGCGCTATCGACTGAAGCGCCGCTATCGAGCGAAACAGCCTCTACCGAAACAGCACAGACCGAAGCAGCAACAGCTAATGTCGCAGCGGAGTTTTTGCAGTATCTGCGTAGTGATGAATTTATGGCGGTGTTATCGCGAATTTTCGCAGTCGAGTTAACCGACCGCAATGTCGCCAAACCCGACATTAATTGCAATTATTTTCGCTTAGGCCCTGATGATTTTGTCAATCAACATGCCGATGACTCACCGGGCCGTGAAGTTTGTATGCTGTTGTATTTAAATGAAAACTGGAACCATCAACAAGGTGGTGAACTGGTTTTTAGCGGCAAATATCAAAAAACAGTGCGCATTGCGCCGTTATACAATCGCTGCGTGTTGTTTGACCCATCCTCCAAAGGCGCTGAGCATTGGGTAAACCCAGTCCATCGGTTGGCTAACGACGACCAAGCACCGCTACAGTACCGCTACAATGTCACCAGCTGGTATTGGTCGGAATAACCGCTTCCTTGGTCAACCAAAGCCGCCATTTGCACCATTACACTTCGGCAAATCATTGAAGCTTTGGCCAACAACTGCCATCGATTTAAGGCAACTGCACAATCTGATTGCCTTCAATACTGACTCGGTCGCCGACACGTAAATCGCCAATTTGTTGATAATCAAACTGCTGGGTGCGGCCGTTATCGAGCCTGACCAACACTCGGTAAATCTGGTTGCCCTGTTGATTTTGCGTGGCAATCTGATTCCCTGCAACGGCACCACCAATCACGCCAACACCTGTTGCTAATGCCCGGCCGGAGCCGCCACCAAACTGATTACCAACTACGCCACCGAGCACGGCACCAAGCAATGCACCGCCGGTGCCATTCATGGAAGATTGCGGCACAATTTGGATGCTGGCGACAGTGCCGATTTGTTGTTGTGCCCTAACCGACTGCTGCACGCCGTAGCCTTGATTACTGCTGCAGCTTGCAAGACAAAGCGGCACACAACCAACCGACAAATAGCGCGGTGACGAGCCTTTCACGTCAGATAATTGTAGGGAGAACATGGGGGAATTCCTAAAGGAGCGACTGAGTACCACCAGTCTATGCACCTTAAACACAAGGTTCTGTGCGCCCGCGCACCTAGTGCACATAGCTTTTTGCACCCTGCTTGCGGCACTCTGCTTGTAGCACCAAGGGAGCTGAACTCGTTTTCTAGACACTGCAAATAAATAGCAAGGTCTAAGCATCTTGCTTTCATGGTGTTATTTGAGAGAGAAAATGCTAAAGACAAAGCAACACACAAACCGCTTGATTTATCGACAGATTATCCATTTAATGGAACCCAATTTAGCAAGCTCGGCCAGCGAAGCTGCAAGCTTTTGCATCTCAAGGATTTAACGATAAGGAATTTCACCATGGCGACTAAACTCGTATTGGGGCCAATTTTAGGCCTCGAATCAGACCATCTTTACACTGTCACCTTTGTCAGTGCTAAAACAACCAAGCTGGCGACTGTCAGTTATGGCGACAACCAAGTTGCTAGCGCCAAAGTCATCGGCGAAATCTATTCAGGTTTAGTCTGGCGCGCAGAATTAACGGTGCGGATTCATGGCAACATCGCCTACAAAATCCTGTTAGATGGGCAAGAAGCCCAAGCAAAGTCTGGGGTGCTGGCCTTTAGTTTCTTTGCGCCAGCGCCGGAAGAAAAACCGAAAATGGCCTATGCCTCCTGTAATGGTTTCTCCGATTTTAAGTTGATGACCTCCACTGACCAGCCCTATCGACTCTGGCAAACCATGCGGGATGAACACGCCGAAGCGCCATTCTCGCTACTGTTGCTTGGTGGCGACCAGGTTTATGCCGATTCAATTTGGACCCAACTTACCGCGTTAAAACAATGGAATGAATTGGGTCGAGCTGAAAAGGTTAAACGTAAAGCAAGCAAAGCACTCAAAGCACAAATTGATAGATTCTTCAGCGAGTTATATGTTGACCGCTGGAACGTAGAACCAGTAGCAAGCATGCTTGCGTCCATCCCCTCCTTAATGATGTGGGATGATCACGATATTTTTGACGGCTGGGGTAGCTACCCTGCCGATCTGCAAAATTGTGATACCTACCAAGCGATATTCGCCGCGGCGAAAAAGCATTTTGAGTTACTGCAAGTCCGTGGCTTGGAAAACCGGACTTTGTTGGCTAAGGCGCCTCGCAGTCATTTCTCAGCGGCACTGAAGTTTCGCGGCTACACCATTTTGGCGCTAGACAATAGAGCGGAGCGCACGCTAAACCAAGTGATGAGCAAAAACCAGTGGCGTGACATCACCGATTACTTAGATTCACAATGCCAAAGCGGCGATTTATTGCTGTTAAGCGCGGTTCCTGTGGTCTATCGCGACTTTTCATTCACCGAGCGCATGGTTGATGCCACGCCTTGGGAAGAAGAACTGACCGATGATTTAAAAGATCATTGGCGCGCCAAAGAGCATCAAGGCGAACGGCTGAAACTGATCATGCGCTTGTTGGCCAATGCCAAAGTGCGCTGCGCAAACTCCCAAGGTAGCGCCAGAACGGTGATTTTATCCGGTGATGTGCACATTGGTTGTCTTGGTGTTGTTCGTGACACTACAGGACTTAAAAGTTCGGGCCAGCACCCAACTAGCATCCATCAAGTGGTATCGTCGGCCATAGTGCATCCTGCGCCAACCTATCTGGAATGGCTGGGTATTTTGGCGCTCACCAATGACGACACCGAATATCTCGACGAAACCCGTACCATCAGCGCAGAAATGCTAAAACCGCACGGTGCTGCGAAGTACATCCGTGCTCGGAATTTCGTGACCTTGCTCGCGGGTACGGACCATAAACTCTGGGTCAATTGGATTTGTGAAGGCAAAGATAAACCAGCCTTTCCGTTACAGTAGTCATAAGGAACATCGATGAAAGCATTGTATTTTTTACTGCCGCTACTGCTGACTTTAGCCGGTTGTGCCAGTGCGCCCAAAGCCACGGTTGAACTTGCCGAAATTACCGACCAGCAAGTCATTGAACTGCAAAAATCGCACACTAAATTCGTCAAACTTTACTACGGCAAGCTGCGTGATGATGTGAACCGATTTATTGATGAGAAATGGACACCGGCGTTTTTGACGCGAGCGGTCAATAACCCAGAATTTCGCGCCGACTTGGATGCCGCCTATGTGACCAGCACGATTTCCCCTAATGATTTGAACGTGTTATGGCGCGGCAAAGCCTTAGCTGAGCCGCAAAAAACTGCATTATTACGCGGGGTGAAACAAGCAGTCGATGCAGAAACCAGCAAACTTGGACTGATTTTGCTCGATTGGTCGCAAGCAGCGCAGCTCCAAATTAACAAAAAACGCCAAGAAATGCTGATGCCGATTGATGCGCAAGAGCGATTTATCTTAAGCGAAATCGACAGTGCTTATGCCGATCTGCAGCGCTCACAAGCGACTATCAAAGCTTATTTGGCGTCAGTAGTTGAGCTTAAATCGCAGCAAGATCAAGCCACTGCAAAAATTGTTGCCTTAGAAAAAGTTGAGGCAACTATGGCAAAGCTGATTGAAACCAATGAAAAACTATCCAAAGTGTTGGCTTCAGAACAGGCCGATAAAGCGGCGACACAGTTTTTAGAACTTATGGAAAAAGCCAAATAGCTAACACAGCAATTACCGCGAATACCGCGAATACCGCGAATACCGCGAATACCGCAGAAATTCCACTGCAATTTAGGGAACAACGATATGGGAAAGTACGATTTAAGCGCAGAAGCGGCAGCGACTGATGCCGAGTTTCAGACGGTAATGGCAAAACTTGGCATGTTAACCGAGGCGCAAATCATCGAATTGTTGCCGAAAAAAACGGACCAAGCAGCGCTGCTGGCGATAATTGCCGAGGTTAATGCCGCTACCGATGACAATAGTAAAAAAGCTGCTTTGCTGGCCAATGTAGCGACCGCTACTGATGCTGTGAAAAAGGTGCTACTGCAAATCAGCTAGCGGCAGAGGGCCCGCTATTGCCGATTCTATTGGCTAATACCGGCTGCAATCGCTTGCAGAAAAATGTATGCAAGCGATTGATTTAATGTGAGCATCTATCCGAGTTTCAGCTTTATTTCTTGATTTCTTTATTTCTTTGTTTCTTTATTTACAGCGCTAGCGTCTTGCGCAGCCTTTAATGCTTCGTAACCGCCAGCATTATGCACATTGGTAAAGCCTAATTTCTTAAGCTCAGCCTCGGCCAAACCTGAGCGGCGACCAGAACGACAATACAGCTGAATTTCGGCGTTTTTATCTTGGGTCACTGCAGCAATTTTGCCGCCAATCTCGGTATGCACAATGTTCAGCGCCCCCGGCAAATGGCCCGCGTTAAACTCTTCGGCGCTGCGCACGTCAATCCAAATGGTATCTGCGGCTGCGGCGATAGAACTGGCAAAGGCCGTAACACTGAATAAACCGGCAGCAAGTAATGTTTTTAATCGAGTCATGATGCTCTCCAAGGGAATTCGACATAAATTAGCAAAACCTACAATACCGATAAATGCCGATAATTGCTATTCGCAGGTCGCAAGCTAATTGCCACTCAGCGAAAACAACTTAGCAAACAAACAGTCGGAAAATCCGATATAACAGCTAAGGGTTGAGCCAACATCGAAAGAAGCCAACCTGCGCAGCACATCAACTCACCACAAAGCCATCAATCACAGTAATGGTTCTATCGCAGCGTGCTGCAAGCTCTGGGTTATGGGTGACAAAAAGTACGGCCATGCCCTCTTCTTTACTCACGCTGCGCAATAACTAAAAAACCGCATCCGCGCTTGCGGCGACTCATCTTTCGAAGCAGGGTTGGTCATGCGGTATTCCTTGCTGAAACCGGCAGCTAACAACCCGTTGTTGCAGACTGCAAAAGGCACCGCTGCACAACAGAAAACCGCAGCGACTCCCGCTTGGTATAGCCGGTTTGTCTAGATGATTTCTAGTCGCTACCGCACATAGTTTAGAAATAGAATGGGGCGAGATTTTTAACTGCTATCAGCCAGCGCGCAGTCAAAACAGCAAAAGAGCCTTAGGCCCCTTTGCTCTTTTGACTGTGACGCTGCGCAACTATTTGCTAGGTGTCACGTCGATACGTTCGACATCCTTTGATACTGGGTCCATCATAAAATCGAGTCGGACATTCGCCTTTTTCATGCCTGCTGCGGATGGCGAATATGCCCATTGCTGAAGTGCGCGTACTGATTCTTTTTCAAACACATTCTCGGGTACTGCCTTGATAATTTTGACATTTTCGACACTGCCATCAGGTTTTATGTCGAACTCAGCAATCACATAACCTTCGATTTTTTGTTCTGCTGCCTGAATCGGATATAGAGGTTCAACACGCATCGTTGGTTCGACAACATCGTTAGCCGCTTGCACTGGTTGTTGCAGCCAAAGTGCTACTCCGAATAGCGCGACTAACGTCACTGCCATCGCAGTTTTGCTAAAACCTTGTTGCTGCTTGAGCTGTATAAGCCGTTGTTTCATCATTTGTTTATCTCCATAGTGGTTGGTCAGCAACTGCCAGTTTGCAGCGCTTTGTTGTGCATTACTTAGTAGCGCATAGCTATAAGCAATTTTTTGCTCAGCACTGGCGTCTTGCAGCACGAATGCATCACAAGCCAGTTCTTGATCTTGTCGGTAAGCGCGATACGCCAACCAACTTAGCGGGTGAAACCAAAACAGGGTCAGCAGCAAAAACGCCAGTAAGTTGCAGTGCAAGTCGCCTCGCTGCCAATGCGTTTGTTCGTGCGCTAACACCAGTTGTTGCTGTAATGGACTAAACCGTTGCTGAAAATCATGCGGTAACAGCACGGTTGGACGCAGCCAACCCGAGACAAAAGGCCCTTGTTGCGTCGCACTTTGCTTGCAAGCGATGTGTTTGTAAGCGACCTGTTTGCAAGCAATGTGAGCATGGATCGCATCGGCGATTGCAGAGGCGTCAGTTTGATCGGTAGATGGTTTCGCGCATGACAATTGCAGCGGTTTCGCCGATGCTAATTGCTGGGACAACTGCCAGTGTTGACCGAGTAAAAGCAATATCATCACCACAACGCCAAGACCCCAAATAATGGCGCACGCAATACCGAAACCACTAGCAAATCCGGGATCTTTCACCAGCGCCATACTGAGTTTAGTTGCGCTGACTTGCATGCGATAAAGTTCGCCATCAGCAGTAAATACACTCAAAAGCGGTAATTGCGATAACAACAGTAATAGCGGCACTGCGGCCCACAAACTATATTGCCAACGAGCGCCCAACCAGCGCAGCGTTAAAGGTCGCAGTAATAAAACTGCAGCAAGCAACAAAGTTAATGGGATTAACTGACTGACGAGCCAATTCATCATTTTTTCTGCTCCTGCTCCCATTGCGCAATCAGCAACTTCAATTCCGCGACATCTTCCGCTTTCAGCTGTTTTTGTTCAGCAAAACCGGCCACCAAAGGCGCCAAACGGCCAGAAAACACTCGCTGAATAAAACTCATGCTTTCGCGCTGCGTATAATCTGCTTGCTGCACCACCGGACTGTATAGATAAGCACGGCCGTCTTTTTCAAAACTAACTGCGCCTTTTGCCACCAGTCGGTTTAGCAAGGTTTTCACCGTTTTCTCATGCCACTCGCTAGCATCAGCCAGCACTTCAACCACTTCGTTGGCTGTGCGCGGCGACTGTTGCCATAACACCTTCATGACTTCGAGTTCAGCCTGACTTATCTCTTTCATACAAACTCCAATAAAAATTCTGGTAACACTGCCTTTGGCTAACCTAACATTTTTAAAATGTCAGCGACTATTCAGACAAATTACAAACGTAATACATTAAATATTACACGCGTAATCAATCATTGCAAGGTTAAAGTTAATTTTTGTTGCATAGCGTTGCCAATACCCGCTGTGGTAGCCTGAATGAAACCGCCAATTCTGATGCATCACAACAACTTACGGAGCTTTGCATGAGCTTGTACCATGACCGCGCTGACGACTTTTTTCGCCAATACCAATCGGTCGCGGCTGAAAAAGTGCATGCCAGTTGGCTTGCAGTGCTAGATGCCATGCCGGCTGGTCATGCCCTTGATGTTGGTGCTGGCTCTGGTCGTGATGCGCGTTATTTGGCAGAACGCGGCTGGAGTGTGGTGGCGGTTGAACCTGCCGATGCGCTGCGCGAACGTGCTATGCAACTGCCGGTTGCTGGAGTGACTTGGCTTGCCGACTCACTGCCAGAACTTGGCGCTGCCTATCGCCTGCAGATCAAATTTGATCTGATTGTGCTCTCTGCCGTTTGGATGCACATTGCGCCGTCAGCGCGATCGAGAGCCCTACGGAAACTGGCGGGTTTACTCAAACCCGGCGGCAAACTGATTGTCACCTTGCGCCATGGCGAATTTGCCGATGGCCGCACCGCGTATCCAGTGTCATTTGCTGAGCTGAAACAACTTGCCGATCAACAAGCCTTGCAAGCGACGCTGCTCAATGAGCCGCAGCCCGATGAACTGGGCCGGCCAGAAATCACCTGGCAAACGGTGTTATTGACGCTACCCGATGACGGCAGTGGCGCTTTTTCCCTGCTGCGACATATTGTGATTAACGACAATAAAGCATCCAGCTACAAACTGGGGCTACTCAGAGCTTTAGTGCGGATCGCCGAAGGCCACCCTGGCGCGGTACTCGAACAAACCGGGCTTACACAAACCGGTAGCCGTAACGACCAACAAATCGTGCTGCCGCTTGGGCTAGTGGCATTTTACTGGTTGAAACTATACCGGCCACTCACGGAAAATTTTCAGCTATTTCAAAATAGTGATGCCAACAAAGGCCTCGGTTTTATCAAGGCTGATGGCTGGCAAGCGCTGAGCGGGTTGGCGAACAGCGACTTTATCATCGGTTCCTACTGGCAAGGTGAACCCGCAGCTGCGCTTCACAAAACGCTGCAGCATATTGCCAAAACCATTCGGGACATGCCCGCCAAGTACATCAAAATTCCGGGCAGTAGCGACTGTTTATTTGAAGTGGAATTAGCTCGCACCACGCGCAAACCCGAGTTTCGCTTGGACCAAACATTCTTTGCCGAGTTTGGCAAATTCGTGGTGCCCAAAGCGGTGTGGGATAACCTCTGCCGCTTTAGTGTTTGGATTGAGCCGACCTTGGTCAATGAATGGATGCAGTTGATGAGCAGTTGGCAAGCCAACCATGGTCGCTGCAAACTCGATATGCTGTCAGCACTGAACTTTGCTGATCCAGAGCGCTACACCACCAGAGTGCGAAACAGGGTTTTGCAATTACAAACCAAGATGCCGGTGCCTTGTGTTTGGAGTGGCCAAACGCTCAAACAACATCGATTTGCCATTGACCATGCATTTCCATTTTCGCGCTGGCCAAACAATGATTTATGGAACCTATTGCCCACCACCGAAAGCTGCAACAACAGCAAATCCGACCGCTTACCAAGCGCCAATTTGCTATTGCAAAGTCGCAGCCTCATCACCGAATGGTGGCAACACGCATGGTCGTCGCACCATGATGAGTTCTTTAGCCAAGCTGCACTCGCCCTACCGCAGTTAAACACCAAAGCCAGTAATTTTCACGACGTTTTTGACGCGATGAGCCTACAACGCGCCCGGCTGAAGCACTTGCAACAACTTCGGGAATGGCAGTTAGGTGTGTAGATAAAGTCGCTATTAAAGGCTACAGGCTAAAGGCTAAAGGCTTAAGCCTTGGCTTATTGGGAATGAATACAAAGGCTGATGTCGACAGTTTTAATTGTGGCTGACTGGGTCTTCAGCTGCTGTCTTCAATTATATGGCCTGGCTCTCCACTTTACATTTCATTAAAAATTAAGCTAACTTAATTACAGTATCCCGATTAAAGCATCCAGCGAAGACTATTGAATACGATGAATGTTTTGAATGAAGGTCTTATTCTTGAGATTAACCTGTTGAGGTATTCAATGAAATTCACAAAAACGGCGCTCATCCTTTTGTTCTCGTTCCATTTACCCTTTGCGCAAGCCTGTAGCTGCCGTGGAGAAAGTCTTGGGGAAAAGGTGATGAGGTCCGATATTGTTGTTGTGGGTGAAGTTTTAGAAAGAAAAAAAGTCTGCTTGGAAACTATCGGAGAGCATTGCCTCGGTCCAAATGCGTTTTATGTGCAAAATACTCAACTATTAAAGATTGAGACATGGAAAGAGAGAGCAGACAAACCATTAGGTAAAACAGTTTTTATTGCCGAAGACGGACGTTGTGATTTTTTCGCGGAAAAAGGTGAGAAATTTTTGATTTTTGGTACAAGCATCCCGGGCACAGCGTTATATACAACCTATGGCTGTGGTACAAATATCAAAGTGGATGGTTCGGATGACACACCTGAAATTAAACAGATAAACACTTTTCTAAAGCTTTATAAAAACTCCGAGGCGCTAAAAGAATATAGCGAGCAGGAAACCAACAACTAAGGTCTTGTTTTTTAGGGGGAGCAGCAAACTCCCTCAGAACAGCTGTGCTGTTTTAGCGCGGTGTTCTGGGACAGCCACAATTTACAAGAGGAAACGTGGCTGACTAAGATCACTTATTAACTGTTAATTTGACATGTGATAAAAATATTGTCTTGTTAATCCCTAAGATATTGAAAAAGGCCAAGTCATTTCAATCGGCTCTGGAACAACTACACCATTATTGCATTTAGGGAGATATTTCCATTTCTTAAATGCTTTAAGACCTACTTCATCGAACACACCTTTTGGAAAGGATTCTAATATCTCAATTCTTTCAG
>JACCDI010750460.1_pt1 | contig 10652 bp, 10 predicted proteins | sample 7442791 | NCBI WGS metagenome assembly JACCDI01 (sample SAMN15323434, study PRJNA562643) | freshwater metagenome | isolation source: river surface water | place: USA:Blue River Watershed | collected 2017-08-15
CCAAGAGCTCCATGCCGCGCTGAAAATTCGCAGTGGGCTGGCCATCACGGCCCACGCCCATGTCGCCGGTGGCGACACCGCGCACATGGCCATCGTCGTCGTAGAGCACTTCGGCTGCAGCGAATCCGGGGAAGATCTCCACGCCCAGTTGTTCGGCCTGCTGAGCAAGCCAGCGTGTGAAGTTCGACAGGCTCACCACATAGTTGCCGTGGTTGTGAAAACAAGCCGGCAGCATCCATTGCGGAAAGGTGGTGGCACCGCGCTCTGAGAGCAGCATGAAGCGGTCTTCGGTCACCGGCGTATTCAGTGGTGCGCCATCGGCTTTCCAGTTGGGCAGCAGCTCCGTGATGGCAATCGGGTCCATCACGGCCCCCGACAGAATGTGGGCGCCTGGCTCTGAGCCTTTTTCGAGCACACAGACGCTGATCTCGCGCTGGCTCTCGTGTGCGATCTGTTTTAGACGAATCGCGGCGGACAATCCGGCCGGTCCGGCGCCGACCACCACAACGTCGTATTCCATTGATTCGCGGGCGTCTTGCACGATGCTGATCCTCCGAAGAAACAGGCTGATGCCGTTACACTATCAGGGTTTTCTCCCTCATCTCTGGAGTCGTTCATGAACAAGGTGTTTCCGGATGCCGTCGCGGCGTTAAAAGACGTGCTGCGCGACGGCCAGACCATTGCGGTCGGCGGGTTCGGGCTATGCGGTATTCCCGAGGCCCTGATCCTGGCGGTGCGTCAGATCGGTGTCAAACAACTGACCTGCATCAGCAACAATGCCGGCGTTGACGGTAAGGGCCTAGGCGTGCTGCTTGAATCCCGCCAGGTGAAAAAAATGATTGCCTCCTACGTGGGCGAGAACAAAGAGTTTGAGCGCCAGTTTTTATCGGGCGAGCTCGAGTTGGAATTCACACCCCAGGGCACCCTGGCCGAGAAGCTTCGGGCCGGCGGTGCGGGCATACCGGCCTTTTTCACCCGCACCGGTGTGGGCACGGTGGTGGCCGAGGGCAAAGAGGTGCGCGAGTTTCATGGCAAGCCCTATGTGATGGAAGAGTCGTTGTTTGCCGATGTCTCGCTGGTGAAGGCCCAGAAAGCCGATCGCGCGGGCAACCTGGTCTACAACCTGACGGCACGCAACTTCAACCCCAATGTCGCCATGGCCAGCCGCATGACGGTGGTTGAAGTGGAAGAGCTCGTTGAAAACGGCGAATTAAAGCCCGACGAGATCCACACCCCCGGTATCTTTGTGAAACGCATTGTCGTGAACAAGAACCCCGCCAAATACATTGAAAACAGGACGACACGGTAATGGCCTGGACACGTGAAGAAATGGCAGCGCGCGCGGCCAAAGAACTGCGCGATGGTTTTTATGTGAATCTTGGTATTGGTCTGCCCACGCTGGTGGCCAATTACGTGCCCGAAGGCATCACCGTATGGCTGCAAAGCGAAAACGGGCTGCTGGGCATTGGCCCGTTTCCCACCGAAGACCAGGTCGATGCCGACCTGATCAACGCCGGCAAGCAGACCGTGACCACCCTGGCGGGCTCGTCTATTTTTTCGAGCGCCGATTCCTTTGCCATGATCCGCGGCGGCCACATCAATCTGGCGATTCTGGGGGCCATGCAGGTCTCTGAAAAGGGCGATCTGGCCAACTGGATGATTCCGGGCAAGATGGTCAAGGGCATGGGCGGCGCTATGGATCTGGTGGCCGGCGTGGACCGTGTGGTGGTGCTGATGGAGCACACCGCCAAGAAAAAAGACGGCACGGAAGACTTAAAGATTCTGCCGGCCTGCACCCTGCCGCTGACTGGTGTCGGCGTGGTCAACGAGATCGTGACCGACCTGTGCGTGCTGTCGGTCACCATCAAGGGCCTGGAAGTCCGGGAGCTGGCCCCGGGGGTCACCATCGAGGAAGTCCGCGCCAAGACTGGCTGTCCGGTCATTGCGTAATGTCTTTGTACAATCGGGGTTTGCGCGTGAGATGACATGACCAAGTTTGTGTTCGTAACCGGTGGCGTTGTTTCATCCCTTGGGAAAGGGATTGCCGCCGCGTCCCTCGGCGCACTCTTGGAATCCCGTGGCCTGAAGGTCACGATGATCAAAATGGATCCCTACCTGAACGTGGATCCAGGCACGATGAGCCCCTTTCAGCACGGTGAAGTCTTCGTCACCCAAGACGGTGCCGAGACCGACCTCGATCTGGGCCACTACGAGCGGTTTATCGATGCCCGCATGCACAAGCACAACAACTTCACCACGGGCCAGATCTACGACTCGGTGCTGCGCAAAGAGCGTCGTGGCGAGTACCTGGGTAAAACGGTTCAGGTCATTCCCCACATCACCAACGAGATCCAAGAATTCATCAGCCGTGGCGCCCGCATCGGCCAGCCCGATGAGGCCGAGGTGGCCATTGTGGAAGTCGGCGGCACGGTGGGCGACATTGAATCGCTGCCGTTTCTTGAGGCGATTCGTCAGTTAAGCCTTAAAGCCGGCCGGTCCAACACCTGCTTTGTGCACTTAACGCTCGTGCCGTTTATCTCCACTGCGGGTGAGCTGAAGACCAAGCCCACCCAGCATTCGGTGCAAAAGCTGCGCGAGATCGGTATTCAGCCCACGGCCTTGCTCTGCCGCGCGGATCGTCCGATTCCGGAAGAAGAGAAAGACAAAATCTCGTTGTTTTCGAATGTGCCGCGTGAAGCAGTGATCTCGGTCTGGGATGTGCCATCGATTTATCGCATTCCGCGCATGCTCTCCGAGCAGGGTCTTGATGCATTGATCTGCGATTCGCTGAATCTCCAGACCAAGCCTGCCGACCTGCGCGTCTGGGATGATTTGGTGGATCGGCTTGAAAATCCCAAGACCACGGTGCGCATTGCCATGGTGGGCAAGTATGTGGATCTGACCGAGTCGTACAAGTCACTGACCGAGGCCTTGGTCCATGCCGGCATGCACACACGCTCACGGGTCAACATTGAATACATCGATTCCGAGAGCATTGAAAAAAATGGCACTGCGGCGCTCGAAGGCTTTGATGCCATCTTGGTGCCCGGCGGGTTTGGCCGCCGTGGCGTAGAGGGCAAGATCGCGGCGATTCGTTTTGCACGTGAGCGCAAGATTCCGTATCTGGGCATCTGCCTCGGCATGCAGCTTGCCGTCATTGAATTTGCACGGCACTGTGCGGGGCTGGCCAAGGCCAACTCCACCGAATTTGATCCGGCATGCCCAGAGCCCATGATCGGTCTCATCACCGAGTGGAAAAACGCTGATGGCCGCATCGAGACCCGAGATGCATCTTCAGATCTCGGCGGCACCATGCGGCTTGGTGCCCAGCAGTGCCCCATTCGTTCAGGCACGCTGGCCCAAAAGATTTATGGCGATACGGTCAATGAGCGTCATCGCCACCGCTACGAAGTCAACAACGTGCTGCGGCCCAAAGTCGAGGCGGCCGGCCTGGTGGTCTCGGCCCAGACACCGCACGAACAGCTTGCTGAAATCGTGGAACTGCCCCAGAGTGAGCACCCATGGTTTATGGGCGTGCAGTTCCACCCCGAATTCACATCCACACCCCGTCAGGGCCACCCACTGTTTCAAAGCTATATCGAGGCGGCGATCGCCCAACACCAACGATGAAACTCTGCGATTTTCAGGTAGGCCTTGACCATCCGTTTTTTCTGATCTCCGGCCCCTGTGTGGTCGAGAGCGAGCAGCTGCAGATGGATACGGCGGGCACGCTCAAAGAGATCTGCGCAAGCCTTGGTATTCCATTTATTTTCAAATCCAGCTACGACAAGGCCAACCGTTCCTCGGGAAGTTCGTTTCGCGGCCTGGGCATGGACAAAGGCCTGGAGATTCTTGCCACGGTGCGCCAAAAGCTTGCGGTACCGGTGTTGACCGATGTGCACAGCGAACACGAGATCACGGCCGTTGCGGCCGCTGTCGATGTGCTGCAGACCCCAGCGTTTTTGTGCCGACAGACCGACTTTATTCGCGCGGTGGCCCAGAGTGGCAAACCTGTGAACATCAAAAAGGGCCAGTTCTTGGCCCCTGGCGATATGAAAAACGTGATCCAGAAGGCCCGCGCTGCGGCCCGCGAGGCCTGGCTCTCGGGAGACCGCTTTATGGCCTGCGAGCGTGGCGTGAGTTTTGGTTACAACAACTTGGTAAGCGATATGCGTTCGCTGGCCATCATGCGCGAGACCGGATGCCCGGTGGTCTTTGATGCGACCCATTCGGTGCAGCTGCCCGGTGGTCAGGGCACATCGTCAGGCGGCCAGCGCGAGTTTGTGCCGGTGTTGGCGCGTGCCGCGGTGGGCGTAGGCGTCTCGGGCCTCTTCATGGAGACCCATCCCGATCCGTCCAAAGCATTGTCCGATGGGCCCAATGCCGTGCCGCTTAAACGCATGAAGGATCTGCTCGAACAATTGGCGGCCATTGACCGCACCGTGAAGAGCAAGCCGTTTTTAGAAGAGAATTTTGATTAACGCAGATGTGCATCCCGTCGGTAGTGGCGGCCATTACGCACGAATAAAGGAATCCAAATGACAGCAATCGTTGACCTGATTGGCCGTGAAGTGATCGATAGCCGTGGCAATCCCACGGTCGAGTGCGATGTGCTGCTGGAAAGCGGTGTCATGGGCCGCGCCGCGGTGCCCAGTGGCGCATCCACCGGCTCGCGTGAGGCCATTGAGCTGCGCGATGGCGACAAGGGCCGCTACCTGGGCAAGGGCGTGTTGAAGGCTGTGGAGCACATCAACACCGAAATCTCCGAGGCCCTTATGGGCCTGGATGCCAGCGAGCAGGCCTTCATCGACAAGATGCTGATCGATCTGGATGGCACCGAGAACAAATGCCGCCTCGGGGCAAACGCCATGCTCGCCGTATCGATGGCTGTGGCCAAGGCGGCGGCCGAGCAGTCGGGCCTGCCGCTTTACCGTTACCTTGGCGGCTCTGCACCGATGGCCTTGCCGGTGCCCATGATGAACGTGATCAATGGCGGCGCACACGCCAACAACAACATTGATCTGCAAGAGTTCATGATCATTCCGGTGGGCGCGCCCACCTTCCGCGAGGCCGTACGTTACGGCGCCGAAGTCTTCCATAGCCTTAAGAAGATCATTCACGATGAGGGCATGTCGGTGGCCGTGGGCGATGAGGGCGGATTTGCGCCCAGCGTGAAAAATCACGAGGCCGCCATTCAAATGATTCTGAAGGCCATCGAAAACGCCGGCTACGAGCCCGGCCGCCAAGTTGCCCTGGGACTGGATTGCGCAAGCTCCGAATTCTTCAAAAACGGCAGCTACGCACTGGAAGGCGAGGGCCTGACCCTGCCGCCCAAAGACTTCGTGCATCTGCTGGCCAGCTGGGTCGACAAGTACCCCATCATCTCGATTGAAGATGGCTGCGCGGAAAACGACTGGGATGGCTGGGCCTACCTGACCCAGGTGCTTGGCAAGAAAGTGCAGCTGGTGGGCGACGATCTCTTTGTCACCAACACCAAAATTCTGCGCGAAGGCATTCAGAAGAACATTGCCAACTCGATCCTGATCAAGATCAACCAGATCGGTACGCTCTCCGAGACCTTCGCTGCAATCGAAATGGCCAAGCGGGCCAATTACACCGCGGTGGTTTCCCATCGCTCCGGCGAAACCGAAGACACCACGATTGCCGACATCTCGGTGGGCACCAACGCCCTGCAGATCAAGACCGGTTCGATGTCGCGTACTGACCGCACGGCCAAATACAACCAGCTGCTGCGCATCGAAGAGGATCTTGGTGATGCGGCCAGCTATCCAGGAATCGACGCCTTCTATAACATTCGTCGTTAAGCCGCGCCGCCCATCCCGGAGGTGCCGTGCGTTGCGATAGGAGAGCCCCGGCCCCATGGCCAACCTGAACCAGGTACTGCAGAAGTTTCCTGCACCGAGCCTGACCAATGTGCTGGTGGGTGGGCTCATTCTTTTGCAGTTCCCGCTCTGGTTTGGTGATGGCGGATGGATCCGTGTCTGGCGCCTGGAGCGGCAGATCGAGTCCCGTCAGATCGATAACGACGCCAAGCGGCTGCGGGTCGCCGAGTTAGAGGGTGAGGTCCGCGACTTTAAGAAAAGCGCACGGGCCGCTGAAGAGCGCGCACGCTACGAACTGGGCATGATCATGCCGGGTGAACGTTTCGTGCAGTGGGGCGCGCCCACCGCGCCACCGGCCAACGCGGCTAGTGCAGGGTCGTCGACCCCGGCGAAGAAGGCGGCATCTCGCGAGTAAAAAGCTCCGCGCAGTCCACCGCATCAAACGAATACTCGGTGTTGCAGAAGTCACAGTTGACTTCAATGTGACCCTGCTCGGTCAGAATTTCTTCTACTTCCTCTTGGCCCAGGGTCAAGAGCATCTTGCCCACGCGGGTCCGCGAACACGAGCAGCTGAATTGCACCGGCCGCTCTTCCAAGAGCCTTGGTTCCTCTTGCCAAAACAGTTGATGCAGAAGCTGTGCGGCCTCGGTAGAGAGTAATTCGTGTGGCGTGAGCGTATCGGCAAGGGTGACCAGCCGTGCCCAGTCGTCATCGGTGTCGGATGGCGGTGTGGGTACTGCGCCGGTGCCGCCTTCATTGGGCATTTTCTGAAGCAAGAGCCCTGCGGCCCGCTCACCATTGCAGGCGAGCCACAGCCGTGTGGGCAGCTGCTCGGACTTGGCCATGTAATCTTCAAGGGCCTGGGCCAGGCCTTCGGCGTGCAGGGGCACAATGCCTTGATAGGGTGTCTGCGATGCTGTCTTGGGGTCAAGCACCACACTGAAGCGGCCCATGTTGCCCTGATTGACCAGGTCTTGCCAGCCTGCACCGGGCGGCACCTCGAGTGTTTCCGACATCTTCACCGTGCTGCGAAAACCCATCTGCGCAGAGCACTCGGCCACCGCCAAACGCACCGGCCCATCGCCGTGGATCTGCAGGATCACGGCGCCGTCGTATTTAAGACTTGCTGAGAGCAGAATCGAGGCGCAGCTCATCTCGCCCAATAACTGCATCACTTCGGGAGCATCGCTGTGGCGGTGGGCCACTTCAAGCCATGACTGGTCAATGCGCACCAGGTGGGCCCGCGCCGACACCTTGTTGAACATGACCCGCAGCAGCCGGTCGTTGTTTTCATTAGCCAATTTTTTTCAGATCCTTACGGAAGGTGGCCGCGCGCGTGACATAGCCTTTGATGCCGCGATGCATGCCGGCGATTTCGTCGTCGGTGAGTTCACGAATGACTTTGGCAGGCGAGCCCATCACCAGCGAACGGTCGGGAATCTTTGTACCGGTGGTGACCAGGGCACAGGCGCCAATCAAACAGTTTTGTCCGATCACGGCATCGTTTAACACCACGGCCTGAATGCCGATCAGGCTGCCGTCGCCCACGGTGCAGCCATGCAGCATCGCCTGATGGCCGATCGTAACGTTGTCGCCCACGGTCAGCGGTGAACCTGGATCGGTGTGCAGCACGGCGCCTTCTTGCACATTCGAGCCCACGCCAATCACGATCGGTTCGTTGTCGCCACGCAGTGTGGCCCCATACCAAATGCTGGAATTTTCTTTCAGTACCACTTTGCCAATGACGGTGGCCGAATCGGTGACATACGCTGAGGCGTGAATCTGGGGTTCCGATGCACCAAGGGCATAGATCGGCATGCGCAGGCTCCTTCAAAAAAAGGCTTTGTACCACGTTGGGCGTACGGCCAAAAAAGGCTTTTCCCATCGGGCTGTGGGAATACGCGAAAATACGCTATGACTTCGGCCTATCCACACGACATCAACGTTGACCTGCACATGCATTCAACGGCATCCGATGGTGCGCTCTCGCCTGAGGCGCTGGTGGCGCGGGCCGCAGGCAATGGCGTGCAGATCATGGCCTTGACCGATCACGATACGGTGGCCGGTCAGCAGGCCGCCCGCGAGGCGGCAGCGCAATTCGGTGTGCAGTACGTGCATGGTGTTGAGATTTCCGTGACGTGGGGCGGTGAGACCATCCACGTGGTGGGCCTGGATTTTGATCCGACACATGCCGGCCTTGCCGACATCCTTGCCGGCATTCGCGATGGCCGCCTGGGCCGTGCCCGGGCCATGGCCGATGGCCTGGTGGCCCATGGGCTGCCGGATCTCTTTGACGAGGCCATGTCGCATGCAGAAAACCCCGGCCTGATTGGCCGCACCCATTTCGCGCGGGCCCTGGTGGCTCGGGGCCTGTGCCCGGACATGAACAGCGTGTTTCAGCGCTACCTCACCCCGGGCAAGCCGGGCTACCTGGCCCACACCTGGGCCAGCCTATCCCAGGCCGTGGGCGCGATTCGGGGCGCGGGCGGCGTGGCGGTCCTGGCCCATCCGGCCCGCTACCGCTTAAGCGCCATCGGGCTTTGGGCCTTGATCGATGAATTCAAGACCCTGGGCGGCTCGGCCGTCGAGGTCGTGACCGGCAGCCATACTGACCGTGAGGCCCGACGTTTTCAGCAGCTGGCCGTGGAGCACAAGCTTCACGCCTCGCGCGGCAGTGACTTTCATGCCGTGGGTGAAAGTCGCTTTGATGTGGGTGCCGTACCCCCTCTGCCAGACGCCACCCGGCCGGTCTGGCACGGCTGGGCCCACTGATAAAATCCAACCCAATGTACCCCCAACGCGTCTTATCGGGCATGCGGCCCACCGGTGCCCTGCACCTTGGCCATTACCACGGCGTCCTGAAAAACTGGGTTCGTCTGCAGGCCGAATACGAATGCCTCTTTTTTGTGGCCGACTGGCATGCCCTGACCACCCATTACAGCGAGCCCGGCATCATCTCCGAGAGTGTCTGGGGCATGCTCACCGACTGGCTGGCCGCCGGCGTTGATCCGGGCCAGGCCACCTTGTTCATTCAGTCACGGGTGCCCGAGCATGCCGAGTTGCATCTGCTGCTCTCCATGTGCACCCCCCTGGGGTGGCTTGAGCGGGTACCGACCTACAAAGACCAGCAAGAAAAACTGGCCGATCGCGATCTGGCCACCTACGGGTTTCTCGGCTACCCGCTGCTGCAGTCGGCCGACATTCTGATTTACCGCGCGGGGCAGGTGCCCGTGGGCGAGGATCAGGTGCCCCATGTGGAACTCACCCGTGAAGTGGCCCGTCGGTTTAACCGCCTCTATGGCCGCGAAACCGGCTTCGAAGAAAAAGCCCAAGAGGCCGCAAAAAAACTCGGTGGCAAGCGGGCAAAACTATATGCCGAGTTGCGCGATCGCTACCAAGAAAAAGGCGATGACCAGGCCTTAGAGCAGGGCAAGGCCCTGTTGCAAGAGGCGCAGAACCTGACCATGGATGACCGTGAACTCTTGTTTGGTTACCTTGAGGGTGGCCGTCGACTCATTCTGGTCGAGCCCCAGGCCCTGCTGACCGAGGCCTCGCGCATGCCGGGATTGGATGGGCAGAAGATGTCCAAGAGCTACAACAACACCATTGCCCTGCGCGAGCATCCCGATTCGATTGTTCAGAAGATGCGCAAGATGCCCACCGATCCGGCGCGCGTGCGCCGCTCCGATCCGGGCAATCCAGAGCGCTGCCCCGTGTGGCAATTCCACGAGGTCTATTCCGATGCGGCCCGCAAAGACTGGGTCAAGCAAGGCTGTACCTCGGCCGGCATCGGCTGCCTGGAGTGCAAACAGCCGCTGATCGATGCAGTGCTGGACGAGCAAAAAATCTTTCTTGATCGGGCCAAGCCCTACGAGGAAGATCCTGAATTGTTACGGGGCATTGTTGCCGATGGCAGCGAGCGCGCCCGAGAGCTGGCCCGTCAGACCATGCGCGATGTGCGTGAGGTGATGGGCTTGGATTACACCTAAGCAGAGACGGAAAGCCGATCATGATCCGAGGAAGTCTGGTGGCCATCGCCACGCCCATGCACGAGGATGGAAGCCTTGATTTCGAGGCGTATCGCGCATTGCTGGATTGGCATGTTGAGCAGGGCACCAATGCCATCGTGGCCGTAGGCACCACGGGCGAATCGCCCACGGTGGATGTCGATGAGCATCTGCAGATGATTCGGGTCACGGTGGAGCAGATTGCAGGCCGCATTCCCGTGATTGCCGGCACCGGCGCGAACTCGACGCTCGAGGCTGTCGAACTCACGCGTGAGGCCAAGGCCCTTGGCGTGCAGGCCTCGCTTCAGGTTGTGCCCTATTACAACAAGCCCACGCAAGAGGGCCTGTATCAGCACTTCAAAACGATTGCCGAGGCCGTGGATCTGCCGGTGATTTTGTACAACGTGCCGGGCCGCACCGTTGCCGATTTGGCCCATGAGACCACGCTGCGGCTTGCGCAGATTCCGAATGTGGTGGGGATTAAAGATGCCACCGGCAACATCGAGCGTGGCGAGTGGCTGATCCGTGAGGCACCGGAAGATTTCGCGATCTACAGTGGCGACGATGGCACCGCAGTGGCGCTGATGTTGTTGGGTGGCCACGGCAATATCTCGGTCACCGCCAATGTGGTGCCCGACATGATGTCGCAGCTCTGCGCGTTTGCCATGGCCGGCAATGCCAAGCAGGCCGCCGACTTGCAGCTCAAGCTCTTGCCGCTTCACCGTGCAATGTTTATCGAACCCAATCCGATCCCGGTGAAATGGGCCTTAGCCCGCATGGGGAAAATCAAATCCGGCCTGCG
>JACCDI012002085.1_pt1 | contig 10652 bp, 10 predicted proteins | sample 7442791 | NCBI WGS metagenome assembly JACCDI01 (sample SAMN15323434, study PRJNA562643) | freshwater metagenome | isolation source: river surface water | place: USA:Blue River Watershed | collected 2017-08-15
CCCAATACAATTTGCCCCTCTTGCCGAACTGTGCGCTCTAACTCTTGTTCACATGCAAGTCGTGAAGCATTTTCTTTTGGCAAAAAGATCATGCCAACGCCGTATTCGCCAAACGGCGGCAAGGCCACGCCCTGCTTGGCCATCTCGTCGCGGTAGAGCGCGTCGGGCAGCTGGATCAAGATGCCCGCGCCGTCGCCCATGAGCGCGTCGGCACCCACGGCACCCCGGTGATCCAGGTTTTCCAGGATCTTGAGCGCCTGCGTCACGATGGCGTGACTCTTGTTGCCTTTGATATGCGCCACAAAGCCGACGCCGCAGGCATCGTGTTCGTTGGCCGGGTCATACAGACCGGTTTGTTGGAAGAGTTCTTTGTCAGCAGCCGTGGTCATGGCGCACTCCTAGGGTTTTTACGCAGGTCAAGGAGTTTAATGCACTGCAGCATCCATGCCAACACAATTAATTGGGGTCAGATCCCAATTAATTTATCCATAGCTTCAATAACTATTTAATTGGGGACAGATCAAGGCGCGGAATTTTTGAATGGCCGCCCCGCTTTGCCTGGCACCAAGCGGCGCGACGTTCCCTGCCCCAGCTCGAGCACAAATGCCTCGGAACCCAAGGCCCAGCCCGACAAGGCGGTTTTGGTCAATTCGATACGCTGTTGCTCGCTCAAACCCGTCTGCACCAGCGCGGCATAAGCCGCCTCGCGCGCAAATGGCGTGTTGCCCAAGGCCCAATACAGTGCATGTGGCGTCACCAATTTGTCGCCCGACTGCCCAATAGAGTGCCTGTAGCTGGACCAACGGTGATCCTCCGGACGCACCACCATGCCCGCACGCACCGGGTTCAGGTCGATATAAACCATACAAGCCAAAAGATAGCGCTCACTCTCAATCAGATTGCTGCGGTAGCGCCCTTCCCACAAAGTGCCGGTCCGCTTGTGGCGTAAATTGAAGTAGCGCACATAGGCTCGGCCCACGGCCTGCATCATTTGCGGCAACCCCTCTTGCGTCTCGGGCGTAGCCAGCAAATGGAAGTGGTTGTCCATGATCACCCAGGCATGAATGGCGACCTTGAAGGTTTTGGCGTGCTCCGTCCACAAGTCCAGCAGGCGTTGCCGATCCTGATCGTCTCGCACGACGGCCTGGCGGTCGTTCCCGCGCTGGATGACGTGGTGCGGGTAACCGGCAACAGTAAGGCGAGGAAGTCGGGCCATGGGCACTCCGAAGTAGAGTGCCCAGTTTAAATGGGATCTGACCCCGATTAATGACCCCGATTTACAGCCAACTCTCTCGGGCAACTAATTCGAAACTCTCCCTCTAGAAATCGGATGGCTAGAGCGTGTACGTTTAGGTACGGTCAAGATTTCAGGCGGTCGCAAAAGGCTTGCAGGGGTTTCGGAGACCGCCGATGCCAGCTGGTGAATTACCGTCAGCGTCGGATTTGCAGTACCAGTTTCGATGCGACTGAGGTAAGTTCGAAAGAGACCCGCTTTCTCCGCAAGATCTTCTTGCGTCATGCCCTTGGCGTCTCTCAATTCCTTTAAGCGCAAGCCAAACTGACGTTGGATAAGGTTGTCTTTATCTGTTTTCACGACAACCGTTATCGTTTTTGTGCTTTAATTCATACACACACTAATTCATACATTAGTGCAGCAAATCACTCACATGGAGATAACAATGAACTTCGACTTCAAACGACTTGGCGCAGCTATCACCATTCTTGCATTGCTTGGCGGTTGTGCAACTGCAGGTAAAGACATCACTGCAGCATATGTCTCACCAACACAATTCACTAACCTCGACTGCGACCAGGTTCGCATGGAGTCAGACCGTCTTCGCGGACGTGTCAATCAACTCACTGGTCGCCTAGACGAAGCTGCAAGCAATGACAAAACGATTGCATGGGCAGGTGGACTTTTGTTCTGGCCAGCTTTGTTTGCCCTGGGTGGAACAAAACAGCAAGAGGCAGAACTCAGTCGCCTCAAAGGCGAATACGAAGCGCTTCAGGCCGTAGCTACCCAAAAGAAATGTAGCTAAGCTACTGCCCTCCCCATGAAGACATTCGTACACCGAATTTCCATAGGTTGCTTGAGCTGTTCGATTTTGGTTCTGGCAGGATGTGCATCACCCGCCAGAACGGAAAACATGGCTGTTCACCAATCTGTCTCACGCACTCAGAACATGGAGCTGCGCGGAAAGGTTACTGTTCTTGAAGTCACCGGGGGGACCGACACCAATCCCATGTGGATGTCAAAGGTTTCAAGCTCAGCATTTCACCAAGCGCTTGAAGACTCTTTGCGTGCCGCAGGATTGATGGATGCCGTAGGTGCAAGAGGACAGTATCAATTGACTGCGGATTTACTGTCCCTCAATCAGCCAACGTTTGGTGGATTTGACATGACAGTGGGGTCAAGCGTTAGGTATTCTCTGGTTGAGAGATCAACACGCAAGGAAATATTTTCCAAGGTGATCCAAGCTGACTACACCGCCGCCTTTTCAGAATCTTTCCTGGGCTCTACACGCCTTCAGTTGGCCAATGAGGGAGCAATCCGAAAGAACATCACGAAATTGATCGACGAATTGAACGGTTTGCGCATACAACGTCAATAAATCGGAAAACGCACACCCAACAAACCCGTCAAGCCAAACTCGGCCAGCAAAGCCTCCAGCCGCTCACGCGCGCTGCGCTTTTTCTGGCCGGTGTATTTCGCCAGGATCAGCTCGTTTTTCATGCTGTGCTCCCAGCCCACCAGCTCGGTCACGGTCACGCTGTAACCCTGCGATTCGAGGTACAGACAACGCAGCACGTTGGTGAGCTGGCTGCCCATCTCGCGGGTGTGCAGCGGGTGACGCCAAAGTTCGGCCAGCGGCGTACGCTGCAGGTTCAGGGCTTTGCTCTGGTTAAGCGCCCGCGCCAGTTCGGCCTGGCAGCAGGGCACCAGCACCATATACCGGGCTTTCTTTTGCAGGCCGAATGAAATGGCGTCGTCGGTCGCGGTGTCGCAGGCATGCAGCGCAGTCACCACGTCGATCTGTTCGGGCAACTCACTGCTTTGCGTCGACTCGGCCACGCTCACGTTCAAAAAGCGCATGCGGTCAAAGCCCAGTCGCTCGGCCAACTGGCGCGAAGACTCGACCAGTTCGCTACGGGTTTCAATGCCGTAGATCGTGCCTTTGCCCAAGGCTTTGAAAAACAGGTCGTAAATGATGAAGCCCAAATACGACTTGCCTGCGCCGTGGTCGGCCAGGGTGGGGCCTTGAGGCGAGTCGGGCAATTCGAGCAACAGTTTTTCGATGAACTGAAACAGGTGGTAAACCTGCTTGAGTTTGCGCCGCGAGTCCTGGTTGAGTTTGCCGTCGCGGGTGAGGATGTGCAGTTGCTTGAGCAGTTCGACCGATTGGCCGGGGCGTACTTCGGGCGGCAGGGTGTCGGCAGGTGCAGCCGCTTTGCTTGCATGCTTTTTCATGGCGTGGCATCCACATCCAGTTTTTTCCACCCATCCACGCCCAGCTTTTCCATCGTGGCCATGTTCACCTCGTAAATCATTTCAGCCTCGGGGAAAGCCTCCACCGCACGGTCGATGCTGGCCTCGCGGATCAGGTGCAGCGTGGGGTATGGCGAGCGGTTGGTGTAGTTGGTGATGTCATCGGGCTCGGTGCCCGCAAACTGAAATTCCGGATGAAAGCTCGCAATCTGAAACTCGCCTTCCAGATCGAGCTCCTGCAACACACCATCAGCCTCGTCCAAAAAATCGTTGAAGTCCAGAAAGTCACGCAGCATGTGCGGCACGATCAAGAGCACGGTCTCGCGCGCTTCAGCAGGCAAAGAGGCCAGCGCTTGCAACTCTGAAATCAGCTCGTCGCGCAGGCCTTCGAGTCCCTTGGCTTCGCTGACAGCGTAATGGATCTGCCCCTTCACATGAGGTGCCTTGGCAAAGGGGCATAAGTTCAGGCCGATCACGGCGCGTTCGAGCCAGCGCACGGTGTCGGCGATGGCGATGTCTTGGGATGTATCGGTCATGCCCCGATTGTGCCCTTGCTGAGCAAACGCTGAGCCAGCAGCGCCAACACCATCCCCGCGACACAACAGGCCACCGTGAACAATGGTGTCAGCTGCCAGCCGCCCGCACGCGCAGCCAAGGCAGCTGCCGCTGGTGGCCCCATAAACTGCCCCAGTGCAGACAGCTGCTGAACCCAGCCCACGGTCGTGGCGACTTGCTGCTCGCCCGGCGCCAAGCGCACCGCAAGACTGAACAAGGTCCCCGGCACCAGGCCGCCCAGCCCGGAAAACACCAAGACCCCGATGTAACGCAGCCAAGGCCAGCTTTGGGAAAACGCAGCAAACGCCAAGGTGCTGCCCAGCGCCATGGCCGTAAAACCCAGCCAGAGGGTGGAACGTGGCAACCAGCCGCGCTGCAACAAACGGCCCGAGGCCATGTTGCCACCCATGTTCACAGCTGCGGCCAAGGCCGTGAGTGCACCCAGCGCGGCACCACTCACGCCTGCCGCCGCGTAAATGGAAGGCAAAAAGCCCACCACCGCCAGCCATTGGCCGGAGTACATGCCAAAACACAAAGCAACCAGCCAAGGGCCGCGCGCGCCCAAAGTCCGCCGCAAGCGCACCCACAGGCCCACAGATGCATGCATCTGCACAGCCGGGTCTGCAGGCACCACACGCATGAGCCAGGCGGCCATCGCCAAGGCAACACCTGCAAACAACCACCACCAGGCGCCCCAGCCAAAGGCAGGAATGAACAAAGGCCCGCCAAGCAATGCCAAGGCTGTGCCGGTGGGCATGTAAGCCCCCCATACGCCCAGCATGCCCGCCAGTTGCGGGCCAGGAACCAGACGTCGAATCAAGGCCGGCGCGGGCAAAGCCACCAGCAAAAATCCCACGCCTTCCAGGGCACGACAAGCCAGCAGCACCGGCACCGACTGCGCCAGCCCCCCCAAAGCACTGGCCAGCGCCAGCAACAGCAAGCCGCGCAACATGCTGCGGCGCAAACCCATACCGTCGGCCAGCACGCCCATGAACACGGCCAGCGTGAGCCCCGCCAGTTGCACCATCGAGAGCAAAAAGCCCGACTGCACCAGGCTCAAACCCAATTCGGTCTGCAAGGCTGGCAAGGCTGGCGGTAGCTTGCCCACCTGCAAAGCGGCCACACCACCTGCGGCCACAACGACCCAGGCAGCACCAATCGGAGTGGCTTTGCGCGTCATGCCAGCACGCGCTTGCCGGTCAGGCGCTCGTGTTCACGCAAGGCAAAACGGTCGGTCATGCCGGCGATGTAGTCCGCCACGGCGCGATGGCGGTCTTGGCGTTCTGCAAATTCAGCGCGCATCTGCGCGGGCTGCGCCAGATAGGCCTCGAACAATTGCTGCACCACCTGTTGGGCCTGCCCCATGCGCTCCATCACTTGCGGGTGGCGGTACAGGCTGGCAAACAAGAAGCGCTTGAGCTCGGCGCTCTGCGCTTTCATGGGTTCGGAAAAACGCACCAAAGGGCCCGCCTTGCGCGCATCGTCTGCCGTCACCGCACCTGCGGCAGCAATGGCGGCGCGGGTGGTGTCGATCACGTCATACACCTGCTGGCTGAGCATGCGGCGCGTGCTTTCGTACAGCCAGCGACGTGGCTGCGCCTGCAGCTGAGGGTGCTGCTGTGCGGCCTCGTTCATGTATTGCGCAAACAGAGGCACCTGCTGCATTTGCTCCAAAGTCAACAGACCGGAACGTACACCATCGTCAATATCGTGGGCGTTGTAGGCGATGGCATCGGCCAGGTTGCACAGTTGTGCTTCCAGGCTGGGTTGCGTGCCTTGCAAAAACCGCTGCGCAACGCCTTGCGGCTCCTGGGCCTCCAGCAACTGCGCATTCGCGCGCGAGCAGTGTTTGAGGATGCCCTCGCGCGTTTCAAAACTCAGGTTCAGCCCGTCAAAGGCCGGATAACGGGCTTCCAGATGATCGACCACGCGCAAGCTCTGCAAGTTGTGCTCAAAGCCGCCGTGCTCAGCCATGCAATCGTGCAAGGCATCCTGCCCCGCATGGCCAAATGGCGTGTGGCCCAGGTCATGCGCCAAGGCTACCGCCTCGACCAGGTCTTCGTTCAAGCCGAGCGAGCGCGCAATCGATCGCCCCAGTTGAGCCACCTCCAGGGAATGGGTCAGGCGGGTGCGAAACAGATCACCTTCGTGGTTGAGGAAGACCTGGGTTTTGTAGACCAGCCGCCGAAAAGCGGTGGAATGCACGATGCGGTCGCGGTCGCGCTGAAAGTCATCGCGTGTTGGCGCTGCCGGTTCGATATGGCGCCGCCCCCGGCTGTGTTCGGCGTGGCTGGCCCAGATGCTCAGTGCCATATCAGGCGCAGCAAGCGTCAATCACGGCGCGAACCACCTCGTCAGGAGCGCCGCTGACGGCAGCGCGGCCAGGCTCGTCGATCACCACAAACTTGATGTCACCCGCCTCGGCCTTTTTATCCAGGCGCATATGCGCAATGTAATCACCCGCGTTGTCAGACGGATGCAATTGCGGGCCTTGTATCGGCAGGCCGGCACGCTCAATCAAGGCGCGCAGCCGCTCCACAAAGGCCACATCCACTTTGTTCAAACGCCAGGACAGCTCGGCCGCCATGATCATGCCGCAACCCACCGCCTCGCCATGCAGCCAGGTGCCAAAGCCCAGACCCGCTTCGATCGCGTGGCCAAAGGTGTGGCCAAAATTCAAAATGGCGCGCAGGCCGGACTCGCGCTCGTCCTGGCCCACCACCCAGGCCTTGATCTCGCAGCTGCGCTTGACGGCGTGCGCCAGCGCCTGTGCATCGCGCTGCATCAGCGCGTCAATGTTGGCTTCGATCCAGTCCAGAAAACCCATGTCCGCAATCGGCCCATACTTGATGACCTCGGCCAGGCCTGCGCTGAGTTCGCGCATGGGCAATGTCTTCAATGTGTCCAGATCACAAATGACGCGCTGGGGTTGATAGAACGCGCCGATCATGTTTTTGCCCAACGGGTGGTTGATCGCCGTTTTGCCGCCCACCGAGGAGTCCACCTGCGCCAACAGCGTGGTCGGCACTTGCACAAAAGGCACGCCGCGCATGTAGCTGGCCGCGGCAAAGCCGGTCATGTCACCCACCACGCCCCCGCCCAAGGCAAACAACACCGTCTTGCGGTCGCAGCCATTGGCCAGCAAGGCATCAAAAATCAGGTTCAGGGTTTGCCAGTCCTTATGCGCCTCACCATCGGGCAGCACCACGGTGTGAATCTGCGCATAGTGCGGCTGCAGGCCCTGGCGCAAGGCCGCTTCGTACAACGGGGCCACGGTCTCGTTGGTCACGATCACGGCAGCGCGTGCCTTGGGCAAGTTGGCGTAGGTTTGCGGCTGACCGATCAAACCGGCGCCAATAAGGATGTCGTAACTGCGATCGCCCAGATCGATCGCTACTTGCACTGGGGAAGAGGTGTTCTCAGCCATAGCCCTCAAGTGTAGCGAGCCAGGCCTGGGGCCTGCGCTTAAGCGTGTCGAACAGGCAACACGCCCGCCAGCTCCAGCTGCATCAGGATCATGTTGACCAAGGTAGACACGGAGGGACGTCCGGTTTCGATCACGAAGTGCGCCGTTTCGCGATACAGAGCATCGCGGGTTTCATACAAATTACGCAAGCGGCCCATGGGGTCGTCCACTTGCAACAAAGGGCGGGCGGTGTCGTGCTTGACTCGGCGGTACACATCCTCTGGCGTAGAGCGCAGGTAAATGACATGGCCACGCTCGTGCAAGCGCTGGCGGTTGTTGGGACGCAGGCAGGAGCCTCCACCGGTCGCCATCACGCCTTCGTGGTGCTGACTCAGATCGTCAAGCACCTGTTCTTCCACGTCACGGAAACTGTCTTCGCCCTCGCGAGCGAAAAATTCGCGGATCGAGCAGCCCAAACGCTCTTCAATCACATGGTCCGAGTCGACAAAAGACACCCCCAACCGCCGGGAAAGCTGGCGGCCAATGGTGGTTTTGCCCGAGCCCGGAAGGCCCACAAGAATGATGCGCAAGACGGAAGTCCAAGAGAAAACGACAGGACTCCAAGTGTATTCGCTTCCGCTGTCTGCTCAGCGCGACGGCGGTTCTGGGGGCGCAGGGCTGTCCTCACCCGCAGTGGAAGGCTGCACCAGCAGCTCAGCGCGTTCAGCCACCACTTTGGGCGTCAGAAATACCAGCAGCTCGGTGTGTCGATCGACCTGCTCCCGGCCTTTGAACAACCAGCCCAGCACAGGCACCTGCGACAGTCCAGGCACACCCGTCTGGTCCTGGTTCTGGGTTTTTTCGTAAATGCCGCCCAGCACCACCGTCCCGCCGTTTTCCACCCTGACCTGGGTTTTGACGTGCTTGGTATTGATGGTGTAGCCCGACTGCGTCAGTTGCCCCACACTGTCGCGGTTGACATCCACATCCATGATCACATCCCCCTCGGGAGTGATTTGCGGGGTCACTTCCAGCTTGAGGTTGGCTTTACGAAAGGTGGTGGAAGTGCCGGTGTTGCCCGAAGAAGTCTGGTAAGGAATTTCCGTTCCCTGCTCGATGAGTGCCGGGGTTTGGTCAGCCGTTACCACACGGGGACGTGAAATGACCTGGCCTTTGCCCTGAGACTCCAGCGCGGAAATTTCCAGGTTGATGAACCGGTCTGCCGCCGCATTGAACAGGGACACCGCCACACTGGCCGGCGCATAGACAGCCTGCCCAGCCCCCGTGGCCGGAAAAGACGATTGCGGCAGCGTGCTGACCCCTGCACCTTCTGGCAACAAAGCGCCCCCCAGCTGGCCTCGCCCTGTTTTGCCGCCCACCGACAAAGGCACCGACAGGCCTGCCCCCAGCTTGACGCCCAGCGACTCGCCAAAGCGACTGTCGGCCTCGAGGATCCGCGCCTCAATCACCACCTGGCGCACCGGCACATCCAGCGCGTTGATGATCTGCTCCATCGCCTGTACACGGTCTGGCACATCGGACACAAACAGCTGGTTCGTGCGCGGCTCGGCCATGACCGTGCCGCGCGCACTGAGCCACTTTCCACCAGCGCCCTGCAATTGCTTGGCCACATCGGAGGCGCGCGCATACAGCAATCGCCTGGGCAAAAGTTGCAAGGGCTGCGCTTGCGTCAGCACCAGGCCCGCCTCCACATGCTGCTTTTGCTGATCCAGCCACTCCTGACGGCTCATCACCCACAGCACATTGCCCATGCGCCGATGCATCAGCTTGTTGAGACCCAGCACCAGCTCCAGCCCCTGCTCCCAGGGGACCGCCTGCAGCTGCAAACTCACCTGCCCCTGTACCTGCTCGGACAAAACCAGGTTGAGTCCTGCCTCGTCGGCCAGCATTTTGAGTACTGCACGCACATCCGTCGCATCAAGATCCAGCGTCACGGCATGGGCCGAAATGGGCAAATTGGCGGCCATGGTCCAGTGCACGGACCAGGCCATCGCCAGAACACCGATGAATCGGAAGCACTTTTTCATGGCCTCTCCTTTTTATGCATCTTCAACCGCAAGCCATCTCTTTGGTTTTCTTTCGTCAGCCACACCGAAGCACCGGGCCCGAGGCTATGGAGCACATGCCCTTGGGCACCCACCCGTTGACCGACCCGCACAGCCCACTGACAAGGCCCTGCACGCAACACCGCCTGGCCCGGATGCTGATCTCCCCCTTCGAGCAAGCCCACCAGCTGCAAGCCTCGCACCGGAGACCTCAACGTGTTTTTGGCACACTGGGTCTGGTTTGCCAAAGTGCTATCGCCTGCAGGCACCGATGCCGCAGGCGACATCGGCTTGGAACCAAAAGGATCCGGCAGGAGAGCCTGCTGCACAGGTATCCACTCGTGCACATCCGCAATCCATGCACCCTGAACCGTCTCCAGATCCGACAACAGTACCCGCCACTGCCCCTCAATCTGCAATTGCGCCTGTCCCGCAGCTGGGGCCATCGACAGTTGTACAGGCCACCAGGCCACGCCCTCGCTGTGGGAGGTCTGCCACCACTGCATCCATTGCGCATAGGTGGCCAGCAACCTGATCGACAAAAGCACCTGAGGTCCATCGGTTTGCACCTTGTCTTTGGCGGGCTTGGCCACCTCGCTCATCACCTGCATGGACTGCACCTGCATACCCAGTCTTTCCAGCGCCTGAGTCAGCCCCAGCATGACCAGATCGACCTGGCTATGGGCAGGCAGACGCGTCCACAGTGCCAGCGCTTGCGATGCTGGAGGTGTCTTTTGCCCGGGCAATGCCACAGCAAGCGTCTGTGGCTGTGGGCTCAAAGTCTTGCCCAATCCGTCAAACCAGCGAGCCCAACTGTCCAGGTGCAAAGTCACCATCAGCGCCGTCGAAAGAAGCACGCCAGCCAAGGTTCCCCACAAAAACGTCAAGGCTTTGCGCCTGCGGATGGCCATGTCCACTCCAGTTGAAAGGCACCGCTGCCTGCATTCACCACAGTCGCCCATGTTTTCAATTCGCTTCGCAAGCCTTGGCGGACCAACAATTCATCGCGCATGCGGACCACGGCGGACATGTCCGGCGCCTGGCCTTGCAATGTCCACCGATCCCCCGACCATTGCAAACGTCCGAAAGACACGCCCTGCTGCACCCCCGATTGGGCCAAAAGCTGCCAGACAGGCAC
>JACCDI011358745.1_pt1 | contig 10650 bp, 8 predicted proteins | sample 7442791 | NCBI WGS metagenome assembly JACCDI01 (sample SAMN15323434, study PRJNA562643) | freshwater metagenome | isolation source: river surface water | place: USA:Blue River Watershed | collected 2017-08-15
CCGACGGGGTGGAAATCATGGACCAGTTGGGCCGCGCGCCCGATCTGGTGATCCTGCCGGTGGGCGGGGGTGGGTTGTCGGCGGGGGTGACCAGCTATCTGCGTCTGGCGGCACCGGAGACGGAGTATCGCTTTGTCGAACCCTTGGGCGGGGCCAGCCTGACCGCGGCTTTGCGCGCGGCGGAGCCTGTGAAACTGCCGCGGGTGAACTCCTTCGTTGACGGGGCCGCCGTGGCGCGGATGGGCAACCGCACCTTTGCGCGGCTGGATTGGGTGCGCCCGGAACAGGTGCTCTTGGCGCCTGAAGACCGCATCTGCGTGACGATGCTGGAAATGCTGAACGTCGAAGGCATCGTGCTGGAACCGGCGGGGGCCTTATCGGTGGATGTGCTGCCCGAACTGGCCAACACGATCCGGGGCAAGACGGTGGTCTGTGTCACCTCTGGCGGGAATTTCGATTTTGAGCGGTTGCCCGAGGTCAAGGAACGCGCGCAACGCTATTCCGGGGTGAAGAAATACTTCATCCTGCGCATGCCGCAGCGCCCCGGTGCCCTGCGCGAATTCCTTGAGATGCTCGGCCCCGATGATGACATCGCCCGGTTTGAATACCTGAAGAAATCGGCGCGGAACTTCGGCTCCGTCCTGATCGGGATCGAGACGAAAAGCCCGCAGAACTTTACCGCGCTGGGCGAAAAGCTGGACGCGCAGGGCTTTGCCTATCGCGACATCACCAATGATGAACTGTTGGCCGAATTCCTGATCTGATCCTGTTCCAGCGTCTGCAGGAACGCTGTCCGCGTGGCGTGATACAGCGCCACGATGGGGGCTGGATCGACCGACCCTTCGGCATCGCGCAGGGCGTCCTCTCCCTGCCCGCAGCGCTGCGCCAGCACGCGAAAGCCAAGGTTCAGCGCGCTGCCTTTCAGGAAATGCAGATCGGCCCGCAATCCGGGGCCCGCTGTCATGCGCGCCGCAACCTCATCGGTTTCTTCCAAGAAGAGCGCCACAACCTCGGCAAAATCGGTTGGTCCGATTTCCTGCCGCAGGTTTTCGACCCGGTTCCAATCAATCATCCCGCATCCCCTGACATTTACATGCCGTGACGCCCCCAAGACCCGTTTTGGGTCAGCAAGGTGAAAGAGTCGTTAGCGAAGCCCCGCCAAACGCAGGGCATTTTAGCCTTCATCCCCGCTTAACCCCGTTGAGTCAGTCTGGCCGCAGGAAAGGGGGTCGCTTGCGCGATATGGCTACAGAGTCTGCGGTGTCACGGCGGGTGCTGGTTGTCGATGACAGCCGGGCGCAGCGGCATTTGCTGGCGGTGCAACTGGCTCGCTGGGGCTATGCGGTGACAGAGGCGGCGACGGGGGCGGATGCCTTGGCCCTCGCACGGGCGCAGGATTTTGACTTTGTGATCAGCGACTGGATGATGCCCGGTCTGACGGGGCCGGAATTCTGCCGGGCCTTCCGTGCCTTGCCACGCGATGGCTATGGGTACTTCATCCTGCTTACCTCAAAGTCGGGGCAAGAGGCGATTGCCACGGGCCTTGATGGTGGGGCGGATGATTTCCTGACCAAGCCTGTCTCTGCTTTGGAACTGCGGGCGCGGCTGCGGGCGGGGGACCGGATCCTTGGCATGCAGGCGGAGCTTTTGGCCAAGAATCATGCCCTGCGTCGGGTTCATGACGCGCTAGAGGCCGACCTGTCCCAAGCGCGGCGTTTGCAGCAATCCCTGATCCGCGACCGATACCGCAGGTATCCGGCAGGGGCGGTGGCGTTGATGATGCGTCCGTCCGGCCACGTGGGCGGTGATTTGGTGGGGATGGTGGACCTGATGCCGGGGCGGGTCGGGCTATATGCGCTGGATGTGGCCGGGCATGGCGTGGCGGCAGCGCTGATGACGGCGCGGCTTTCGGGTCTGTTGTCCGAAGGCACGGGGGAGCGGAACATCGCGCTTGAGGTGGCGTCGGATGGCCGGCGGCAGGTGGTGCCGCCCGATCAGGTGGCGATGCGACTCAACCGTTTGATGGCCGAAGAATTCGGCGTCGAACAGTATTTCACCCTGATCTGGGCGGAACTTGACTTGTCGTCGGGCCATGTTGCGCTGGTGCAAGCGGGGCATCCGCACCCCTTGATCCTGCGCCAAGGTGGACGGGTCGAAGTGGTGGGAAGCGGCGGCTTTCCCATCGGATTGCTGCCCGAGGCGGATTGGCAGCCGGTGGATTTTGTCCTGAACCCCGGCGATCGGCTGCTGATTCCGTCGGATGGGTTGACGGAATGTCCCGCACCGGGGGGCGATCTGGGGCTGTCGGGCCTGTCGCGCCTTTTGCGCCGGACCGCTGATCTGGACGGGCGGGCGGCGCTTGCGGCCATCGAATCAGCGCTCATGGTCTATGTCGGGACAGAGTTTCCCGATGACCTGTCCGCCGTCCTTTTTGACCGCAGCGCGCTTTAAACCCGCAGTCCCATCGCCCGCGCCAGCATCGCGCGGTCGCCTTCGTTGTCCAGCATCTGCAGGCCGTCCATCGCCGACATCCACACCGCCGTATGCCCCGCCTCCAGCGGCGGACCAAGGCGCAGGACAGGACGGGCAAGGTAGATGGAACAGACCTTTTCGGCCCATTTTTCGTATTCCGGCATATAGGTGAACCGCCGGTAAACCCCCAGTTTCCGGGCAATTTCCACCCGCCAGCCGGTTTCCTCGTAAATCTCGCGGTGCAGGGCGGGCAGGGGGTGTTCGCCCGGATCTATGCCGCCGCCGGGCAGTTGGTATTCCGGCACGGGCTCCATTTGATGCGTGGTCAACAGCGCGTCACCGTCAAGGATCACCGCATAGGCGCCGGGCCGCAGGCGATAGCGTTGACCGCTCTTGACCGCCTCACCATACCGTCTCATACCGCTGCCCTCACTTTGCCGCCCCTTGGTCCGCCGGTTGCCCCGCCTATATAGTCGCGGTATGCCAAGATGGGCACAATCAGGAAACCCCATGACTTTCGGTTCTCAACTCGCCTGGGACGATACCGTCCTGCCGTTTCAGCTTGACCGGTCCGACATCCGTGGCCGGGTGGCGCGTCTGGATGGCGTGCTGGAACAGGTGCTGAAGCAGCACGCCTATCCGCCGCAGATCGAAGCGCTGGTCGCTGAGGCCGCGCTTTTGACCGCGCTGATCGGTCAGACCATCAAACTGCGCTGGAAACTGTCCTTGCAGGTGCGCGGCAAGGGTCCGGCGCGGCTGATCGCGACGGATTACTACGGCCCGACCGAGGATGGCCAACCCGCGCGCATCCGCGCCTATGCCAGCTTTGACAAGGATCGTCTGGATGCGGATGCCGATCCCTTCAGCCAGATCGGCGAAGGCTATCTGGCCGTGCTGATCGATCAGGGCGAGGGCAATGTGCCCTATTCCGGCATCACCCCCATCGCGGGCGGGTCGCTGTCGTCTTGCGCGGAAACCTATTTCGCGCAGTCCGAACAATTGCCCACGCGCTTTGCCGTCAGCTTTGGCCGCAGCCAGACCCCCGGCGAACAGCCGCATTGGCGCGCGGGCGGCGTGATGTTGCAGCATATGCCGCGCGTCGGCATGTCCGTCGCGGCTGCCGAAGGCTCGGGCGAGGGCGGGTTGCTGACCCATGCCGACATCCTTGGCGGGGAAGAGGGAGAAAACTGGATTCGTGCCAACGCCCTGTTGGACACGGTCGAAGAGATCGAGTTGATCGGCCCGTCGGTGCATCCGACCGACCTGTTGGTGCGTCTCTTCCACGAAGAAGACCCGCGTGTGTTCGATGCCCAGCCGGTGCGCTTTGGCTGTTCCTGTTCTGAAGACAAGGTGCGCAATTCCCTGTCGATCTATTCGGCCAAGGACATTGCCTATATGACCACGCCGCAAGGCACGGTGACGGCGGATTGCCAGTTCTGCGGCGCGCATTACGTGCTGGACCCCAAGACCGTGGGGTTTGAGGCGGTGAAAGCCCCGGATGCGGAATGACGAAGACAGGCTGCGCGCGGCACTGACCCGCCCCGCGCGGCCTTCGTCGGATTTTGACCTGAACCCTGCGATTGCCTTGCCCCCCGGCCGCGTCTTGCGCCCGGCGGCGGTGCTGGTGCCGGTCTGGCTGCGCCCGGATGGTGCGCGGCTGATCCTGACCAAACGCGCCTCACACCTGAAACACCACCCCGGCCAGATCGCCTTTCCGGGTGGCAAGGTGGATGCGGGGGATGATGGTCCAGTGGGGGCCGCCCTGCGTGAGGCGCGGGAAGAAATCGGGCTTTCCGCCGGATTAGTGACTGTTTTGGGCACTCTGCCCACCCATGAAACCGTCACCGGCTTTACCGTGACCCCGGTTCTTGCTCTGGTGCGCGGCGATTTCACGCCGGTGCCAGAGGCGGGTGAGGTCGAAGAGGCCTTCACCGTGCCCCTGTCGCATGTGCTGGACCCCGCGCGCTATCACATCGAACGGCGGCGCTGGCGCGGGGAGTGGCGGCGCTATTACACCGTGCCTTACGGCCCCTATTACATCTGGGGCGCGACCGCCCGCATTCTGCGCGGCTTGGCGGACCGGGTGGCGTGATGCGGATCACGGGCGATTGGCTGACCCATCCCGGCACGCAGGCGCTGTGTGCGGTGCTGGAAGGTGCCGGATATCGGGCGCTGTTCGTGGGTGGCTGCGTGCGCAATGCGCTTTTGGGTGCGCCGGTGGCGGATGTGGATATCTCGACCGATGCCACGCCCGAAACAGTCACGAACCTTGCGGAAAACGCCGGTTTCAAGGTGGTTCCGACGGGCATCGACCACGGCACGGTGACGGTCATTGCCCAAGGGCGACCGCATGAGGTGACGACCTTTCGCCGCGATGTGGAAACCGATGGCCGCCGCGCGGTGGTGGCCTTCTCGACCGACGTGGCAGAGGATGCAAAGCGCCGCGATTTCACGATGAACGCGCTTTATGCGGATGCGCGGGGCGATGTGATTGACCCGCTCGGTGGCCTGCCAGACCTGTTGGCGCGCCACCTGCGCTTTGTCGGCGATGCCGAAACCCGCATCCGCGAGGATTACCTGCGTATCCTGCGGTTCTTCCGCTTTCACGCGTGGTATGCTGATCCAGAGGGCGGGATCGATGCCGAAGGCTTGGCCGCCTGTGCCGCGCTTTCCGCCGGAATAGAGACGCTTTCCGCCGAACGCGTGGGGGCAGAGGTCAAGAAACTGCTGTCCGCGCCGGACCCCGCGCCTGCGGTGGCAAGCATGGCGCAGACCGGGATTTTGGCGATGGTTCTGCCGGGGGCGGAGGCCCGCGCGCTGGCCCCCTTGGTGCATCTGGAGGCTGGCATTCCGCCGCGCCCCCTGCGCCGTCTTGCGGTTCTGGGGGGTGAGGCGGACGGGCTGCGCCTGTCGCGGGCCGAGGCGCGCGATCTGGCGGCGTTGCGGGATGCGATGGGCGACATGGCCTCGCCCGCCGTGCTGGGCTGGCGGTTGGGTGGCGACCTTGCCACCGATGCGATGCTGGCCCGCTCTGCCGTGCTGGAAACCCCGCTGCCGCAAGGCTGGAAGGCGGACATCGCGCGCGGTGCGGCGGCACAATTCCCCATCCGTGCGGCGGACCTGCCCGCCTGTTCCGGCCCCGCCTTGGGCGCTGAATTGAAACGGCTGGAGCGGCTGTGGCTGTCCGCCGATCTTCGCCTGTCGCGCGAACAGCTTTTGCGCTGACCATTTCCCAAGACCGGCATCCGTCCTATACCTTTTGCCAAGGCTTCGATCCGAAGCACAAAAAGGCGGCCCCCCGTGTTCAAGTTCTTCGAAAACCTCGTGGACCCTTACGGTCCTTACGAGCAGACAGATACCCCGCCGCGTCGGCTCTGGCCGTTCCTGAAGGAATACATCCAGCCCTTCCGCGGCGTCTTTGCCGTCACCGCGGCGCTGTCGGTCGTGACCGCGTTCGCCGATGTGGCGCTGATCTGGTATGTCGGGCGGCTGGTGGACCTGCTGTCGCAGAACGGCCCGGCGCAGGCCTGGGCCTCGCACGGGACAGAATTCATCGCCGTGGGTCTGGCGATCCTGATCCTGCGGCCGATGCTTCTGGTCGGGCAGGTGGCGCTGCTCCATAACACCATCCTGCCCAACTTTGGCACCATGATCCGCTGGCGCGCGCATGCCCATGTGATCCGCCAACCCGTGGGCTGGTTCGAATCCGATTTCGCGGGACGGATCGCCAACCGTATCATGCAGACCCCGCCCGCCGCCGGGGATGCCGTGTTCCAGACCTTTGACGCAGTGGCCTTTGCCTCTGTCACGGTGGTCGGCGCGGCGATCATGCTGGCAGAGGCGGACCCCCGGCTTTTGGTTCCTCTGGTGGTCTGGTTCGCGCTTTATGCCGCGCTGGTGCGCTGGACCATCCGCCGTGCCGGGCCTGCGGCCAAGGCGGCGTCGGATGCACGCTCTGCCGTGACGGGGCGGGTGGTCGATGCCTATACCAACATCCATTCGGTCAAGCTCTTCGCCCATCACGACAGCGAGTTGAACTACGCCAAGGAGTCGATCGAACACGCCCGCACGACCTTCATGCAAGAGATGCGGATCGTCACCAAGATGGACCTTGGCCTGACCGGGCTGAACGGCTTCCTGATCGTGGCGACCATCGGTTGGGCGATCCTGCTATGGTATCAGGGTGTGGCGACGGTGGGGACGGTTGCCGCCGCCTCGGCCCTCGTCCTGCGGCTGAACAACATGACCTATTGGATCATGTGGGCCTTTACCTCGCTGGTCCAAGCGCTGGGCGTGGTGCAGGAAGGGATGGAGACGATTGCCCATCCCATCGGTCTGGTCGATGTGCCGGGGGCCAAGCCTTTGGAATTCCGCGATGGGTTGATCGAGATTGACGGGATCAGCCACCATTACGGGCGCGGGTCGGGCGGTTTGGATCGCCTGTCGCTGACCATCCGTCCGGGCGAAAAGATCGGGGTTGTCGGGCGGTCGGGGGCGGGGAAATCTACCCTCGTGAAGCTGATGCTGCGGTTTTACGACACCGAGGATGGCCGCATTCTGATCGACGGTCAGGACATCGCCAAAGTCACGCAAGACAGCCTGCGCCGCCAGATCGGCATGGTGCAGCAAGACAGCAGCCTGATGCACCGGTCGGTGCGGGACAACATCCTCTATGGCCGTCCCGATGCGTCTGAGGCGCAGATGATCGCCGCCGCGAAACAGGCCGAGGCGCATGACTTCATCCTGACGCTGGAGGACCCGCAGGGCCGCAAAGGCTATGACGCGCATGTGGGCGAGCGGGGGGTGAAGCTTTCGGGTGGCCAGCGGCAGCGGGTGGCCTTGGCGCGGGTGATCCTGAAAGATGCGCCGATCCTGATCCTGGATGAGGCGACATCGGCCCTCGATTCCGAGGCTGAGGCGCTAATCCAAGACGCGCTGTACGGCGTGATGCAGGGCAAGACCGTGATCGCCATCGCGCACCGTCTGTCCACCATCGCGGCGATGGACCGGATCGTGGTGCTGGAGGATGGGCGCATCGCTGAACAGGGCAGCCATGGCGAATTGCTGGGCAAGGGTGGGCTATATGCGCGGTTCTGGTCGCGGCAATCGGGCGGCTTCATCGGGCTGGAGGATGCCGCCGAATGAGGCTGATCCCCCGCCGTCTCTTCGCCTTTGTCGAAGGGCTGTCGGACCCTTTCGCCGCCGTTCCACCGGGCACGCCGGTCAACGCGCCTTTGCGTTTCCTGTTCAGCCAGATGCGCCCCTTTGGCCGGGTGATGGTGCTGGCCGGGATCATGGGCATTGGCGTTGCGGCGTTGGAACTGGGGCTAATCTGGTATGCGGGGCGACTGGTCGATCTGATGGCCTTGGGGCCAGAGGCGTTCTGGGCCGCGCATGGGACAGAGGTTGCCTTGGCCGCGCTGGTGCTGTTGCTGTTGCGGCCCTTGGTGGTGGCGGTGAATGCGGCGGTGCTGTTTTCCGGCATCTCCACCAATATGATCGCGCAGGCGCGCTGGCGGTCGCATCGGCACATGATGGGCCAGCCGGTCGGTTTCTTTCAGAACGATTTCGCCGGGCGTCTGGCCAACCGCGTGATGAACACCGGCCACGCCGCCGAGGATAGCGCCTTTCTGGTGTTCGAAGCGTTCTGGCAGGCCACTGCCTTTGCGCTGGCGACGTTGGTGCTCCTGATGGGGATGGATTGGCGGCTGGCCCTGCCGCTGGCGCTGTGGATCGCGGGCTTTGTCGGCTTTGTGCTGTGGTTCGCACCGCGGGCAGGGCTGACGGCGGAAAAGGTCAGCACGGCGAATTCGCGGGTGACGGGTCGGATCGTGGACAGTTATGCCAATATCGAGACGGTCAAACTCTTCGCCCATTCGCAGCGCGAGGAGCGGTTCGCCCAAAGCGCCATGCGCCGTCATCGCCTGCGCTTTGGGGCCTTGATGCGGCTGTTTGCGGATCAGCAGGCGGCGATGGCGCTGTTCAACTCTGCCGCCATGGCCTTGGTCATCGGGCCTGCGCTGTGGGTTTGGTCGCAGGGGGCGCTGACGGTGGGGGAAGTGGCCGCCGCCATCGCCATGGCGCTGCGGCTGAACACCATGACCGGCTGGATCATGTGGATGACGGTGCGGACCTTTGAACATCTGGGCACCATCCGCGAAGGGCTGCAAAGCATCGCCGTGCCGCAGACCGTGACGGATCGCGCGGGGGCTGTGCCATTGCAGGTGACTGGTGGCCGGATTGAGGTGCAGGGTCTGACGCATCACTACGGCAAGGGGCGCGGTGGTCTGGCCGGGGTCGATCTGGCCATCGCGGCGGGGGAGCGGATCGGGGTGGTCGGTCCGTCCGGCGCAGGAAAATCGTCTCTGGTCAACCTGATCCTACGGCTGCGGGACCCCGAAGGCGGGCGCATCCTGATCGACGGGCAGGACATCGCCGGGGTGACGCAGGACAGCCTGCGCGCGCAGATCGGCATGGTGACGCAGGACTCGAGCCTGTTGCACCGCTCGGTGCGGGACAACATCCTGTATGGTCGCCCCAATGCGACAGAGGCGCAGATGATTGCCGCCGCCAAGCGCGCCGAGGCGCATGAGTTCATCCTGACGCTCCGCGATACCGCAGGGCGGTAGGGATATGACGCGCTGGTGGGCGAACGAGGGGTGCGGTTGTCGGGCGGGCAGCGGCAGCGCATCGCCTTGGCGCGGGTGATCCTGAAGGACGCGCCGATACTGATCTTGGACGAGGCGACATCGGCGCTGGATTCTGAGGTGGAGGCTGCCATCCGCGACACGCTTTATGGCATGATGGAGGGTAAAACCGTCATCGCCATCGCGCACCGCCTGTCCACCATCGCGCAGATGGACCGGATCGTGGTGCTGGACGGGGGCCGGGTGGCGGAACAAGGTGCCCATGCCGCATTGTTGAACAACGGCGGGCTTTATGCCCGGTTCTGGGCGCGCCAATCTGGCGGGTTCATCGGATTGGAAGAAGAATGACCCTGTCAGACCGCCTTGGTGCCACCATTGATGCCTTTCGCCCCGCCGATGGGCCGCCGCCGCAGACGCTGGGGCGGTTCTTCAACTGGGCGCTGGCGGGCAGTTGGCCGATGCTGGCGGTGGCGGGGGTGATCTCCTCCATCGCCGGGGTGACAGAGGTGGTGTCGGCCCTGATCCTTGGCTGGGTGATCGATGCCACCATCGCGGCGGGGCCGGAGGCGTTTTTCCGGGAACATGCGGCTCTGTTATTGGGGTTTTTGGCGTTTTACCTGATCCTGCGCCCCTTGGCCTTTGGCATTTCGGCGGCGTCAAACAGCATCATCGTCGGGCCGAATGTGATGCCATTGGTCCTGTCGCGGTTGCATCGCTGGACGCTGGGGCAGGCGGTCACCTTCTTTGACAACGATTTCGCCGGGCGCATCGCGCAAAAGCAGATGCAGGCGGCGCGGGCGGTCACGGATGTGGCGACCGAGGTGATCAACACCGTCTGCTTCGCGCTGGCGTCGGTCATCGGGTCGGTGGTGGTGCTGATCGCGCTGGACATGTGGATCGCGGCGGGGATGGCGGTCTGGCTGGTGGCCTATGTGCTGTTGATCCGCTTCTTCATGCCGCGCGTGCGGGTCAACTCTGCGGCACGGGCGAGTGCGCGGGCGATGGTGTCGGGGCAGGTGGTCGATACGATCACCAATATCAAGACGGTGAAACTCTTCGCCCATGCCGCGTTCGAGGATCGCGTCGCGCTGAAGTCGATGGAGGTGTTCCGGACCCGGTCGCTGGAGTTCGGCGTGATCTCCACCTGGTTCCGGCTGTCGCTGATGACCTTGGCCGGGGTGTTGCCGGTGATGTTGATCGGCGGGACGGTGCTGCTCTGGCAACAGGGGCAGGCAACCGCAGGCGCGATTGCGGCGGCGGGGGCGATTGCCATGCGCGTGGCGCAAATGTCGGGCTGGGTCAGTTTCACCCTGATGTCGATCTATACATCGGTGGGTGAGGTTGAGGATGGCATGAAAACCTTGTCCGGGCCGCATCAACTCGCCGATGCGCCGGATGCCGTGGACCTGCCGCGCGTTACTGGTGAGGTGCGGTTTGACCACGTGTCCTTCGCCTATGGCCGCCAGCGCAGCGGGGTGGAGGGGATCGACCTGACCATCCGCGCGGGGGAACGGCTGGGGATCGTGGGGGC
>JACCDI011418711.1_pt1 | contig 10644 bp, 8 predicted proteins | sample 7442791 | NCBI WGS metagenome assembly JACCDI01 (sample SAMN15323434, study PRJNA562643) | freshwater metagenome | isolation source: river surface water | place: USA:Blue River Watershed | collected 2017-08-15
AGATGTTTGTGGAATTGGGGCATTCACGAATGTTTTACCAATCACTGTCTTGTAAACGTTGTATGCCATCAAGAACATGCCGCTTAAGTAGCAGAGACCACCCAACAGGCGAATCATATAGAAGGGGTACGTTGCTTTTACGGATTCTACGAAGCTATAAGTCAAAGTTCCATCCGGCTCAAATGCTCTCCACATCAAACCTTGCATGACGCCGGCAATCCACATTGCAGCAATGTATAAAACAACGCCGATCGTAGCGATCCAGAAATGCACCTCAATTAAACGCGTGCTGTACATGTCTTTTTGACCAACTAAACGCGGAATGAGATAGTACAAAGAACCGATCGTAATCATGGCAACCCAACCAAGGGCACCAGAGTGAACGTGACCAATAGTCCAGTCGGTGTAATGCGACAAGCTATTTACAGTCTTGATAGACATCATTGAGCCTTCGAACGTAGACATACCGTAGAAAGACAATGCCACTACTAGGAATTTCAAGATCGGATCAGTGCGCAACTTAAACCAAGCGCCAGACAAAGTCATGATGCCGTTGATCATGCCGCCCCATGATGGAGCCAACAAAATAATAGAGAACACGGTACCAAGGGACTGAGTCCAGTCTGGCAAGGAAGTGTGTTGTAAATGGTGAGGACCCGCCCACATATAAGTGAAGTTCAAAGCCCAGAAGTGGACAATAGACAAGCGATATGAGTAGATTGGGCGCTCTGCTTGTTTAGGAATGAAGTAGTACATCATGCCCAAGAAGCTGGTAGTCAAGAAGAAGCCAACTGCATTGTGGCCATACCACCACTGCACCATTGCATCTTGAACGCCAGCATATGCAGAATAGGATTTCCACAAGCTTGCTGGCATTTCTAAGTTATTGAAAATATGCAGAATAGCAATTGTCAGAATGTATGCACCGAAGAACCAATTGGAAACATAAATATGTTTTGTTTTTCGCTTCATGATGGTGCCGAAGAACACCACTGCGTAGGCAACCCAAACTAAGGTAATCAGGATGTCAATTGGCCACTCAAGCTCTGCATACTCTTTGGAGGTTGAAATACCTAAAGGCAAGGTCACCGCTGCCAATACGATCACTAATTGCCAACCCCAAAAAGTGAAGGCCGCTAGCTTGTCACAAAAGAGTCTTGCTTGGCAGGTGCGCTGCACGATGTAATAGGACGTTGCAAACAAAGCGGATCCACCGAAAGCAAAAATCACCGCATTGGTATGCAATGGACGCAAGCGACCGTAGCTTAACCATGGAATATTAAAAGTGATATCAGGCCAAATGAGCTGCGCAGCGAGAATAACCCCCACGAGCATGCCCACAATTCCCCAAAGAACCGTAACGATGGCAAATTGGCTGACAACCTTGTAATTGAAGGTATCTTGATTGTTCCCCACGGTAAGTCCCATGGTTTCTCCTTTTTTTGTGACCAAACAGCGACATAATCCAAATAGACTGAAACCATTATCAAAGTAAGCCTAAGGGGGTGTTTTGATCTATATCAAAAAGGATGCGTGCATTTACGCTTTTTACAACTTATTTAGCCCGGTGTATTAGCTAAATACCTAAAAAATATAGCTATTTTTGAGAGTGTTCACTAACATTTCTGGGTTTAGGGGTATCGTCATCCATCAAAATCGCCTCACCGGGGCCCTCTAAATCATCGAACTGCCCTGCTTTTACAGACCAATAGAAAATCCAGGCCAAAAGACCAATTAAAAGCAGGGAAATGGGTATCAATAGAAAAAGGCTTTCCATTTCTCTAGTCTAGGCCTTTCTGAGGCGCCAGGCGTTTAATGTGACTGCCAAAGAGGATAGGGACATGCCAATACCCGCCACCCAAGGGTTGACCCAACCCATCATGGCCGCCGGAATTGCCAGTAAGTTGTACACCAAAGCCCAAATCAAGTTTTCTTTAATAATTCGCTGGGTTTTATCTGCCAGCAATAAGGATTGGGCTAAGGGAGCTAAGGAGCTTGCTGTCAAAATCGCATCTGCGCCTGCTGTCGCCAGTGGCGCACCCGCTCCAACAGCAATAGAAACATCGGCTCTCGCCAATAAGGGGGCATCGTTAATGCCATCCCCAATTGCCCAGACGAAACGTCCTTCATTTTGCAAGCCTTCAATGTAGTGATATTTATCCTCTGGAGAACAAGCGCCTTTGAAGCTATTGATGCCAACTTGATGCGCCCACCACGACACTGTCGCAGGATCATCCCCTGAAACTAAATGCACTCTAATCCGGCGAGATTGTGCAGCAGTCAATAATTTCTCGAGACCCGCCCTTGGCGTATCCAGAAATAAAAAGCTTGCAATCAATCCCTTGTCGTCCGCTAAATGCACTTGTCCATATTGCCCTTCTTGCGCGATCTGCTGAGCACCCACCCAAGCAGCACTTCCCAGTCGATAGACGCCTGAACTCAGACCTTTGCCTAACTGATTACTAACAGGAGTAGGCAAGTCGGTTAGCACAAGACTCTCAAGCTCGGCAGCGCGTATCAAGGACAGTGCAAGAGGATGCTTCTGTCCTGCCTCCATCGATGTGGCAAGACTCAATACGTCTGCCCTAGAAAATTCTGGTCGCGCGATCTGAATTTCTTTTAACTCTGGTTGACCCATGGTGAGCGTGCCAGTTTTATCGAGCACCAAGTCTGTAGCCTTCACCAAACCCTCAAGCACGTGGCCACGCACAATTAACAATCCCAGCTTTGTGACTGCACCTTGTGCTGCGGCCATTGCCGTCGGTACAGCAAGAGATAAGGCGCAAGGACAACTAGCCACCAACACAGAAACCAACACCGTCCAAGCCCTGCTGGGGTCGACATACCACCAAATTGCTGAGGATAAAAAAGCTGTAATCAACAGAAAACCAACAAAATATCCTGCCCACTTTTCTGCGAGACTCACCATTAACGGCTTGGCTTGCAGCGCCTGATCAAGCAATGAAGCGATTCCCGCAATGCGAGTAGATTGACCTACTGCATCGATTCTCATGAGCATAGGGTTGAGAATATTGTGCGTTCCTGCATATACCCGATCACCAACCTTTTTATCAATTGGCTTGGATTCACCAGTGAGTAACGACTCATCTAGAGAGCTCTCACACTCAATTAAGATGCCATCAGCCGGAACAACATCGCCAGGAGGAACGCGAAGCACTTCGCCAGGGTTGCAATTAATCACCGGCACAATTTCTACTTCCTGAGATGCAGGATAGTTCGATACTCTTTCGCAAGTAGCGGGCAACTGTTTTGCCAAGGCCTCTGCCCCACCTTGAGCATCTTGACGAGCCAATAGCTCTACATAGCGAGCCGCCAAAATAAAGGCGACGAACATGGTTATGGAATCAAAGTAACCTTGGCCAGAGCCAGTAGCCAAATTCACAGTACCAGCAGAGAATGCTAGCGCCAAGGCTAAAGCAATCGGCACATCCATACCCAGCATATGCGTTTGGCGAAACGCAGCAACACTACGCCATGCCGCCTGAAAGATTGGACCTGCTGAATAAATCATTACTGGCACAGTAAGAGCCCAGCTAGTCCAGCCCAGCAGTAGGTCATACTCTGCCGTGATATCACTATCACCTACATAGCTTGGCCACGCATACATCATGACTTGCATCATGCCTAGCAATGCAACTCCAAGGCGGGTGAGTAGTTGACGACGTTCTTTTTTGGATTTTTCAATCGAAAGTGAAGGCTCAAAAGGCCAAGCCTCATAACCAATCCGCTCCACTTCAAATAGTAAGCGTGCCAGACTAGTTTGCTCTGGCGAAAATTCTGCCTTCAGCTTTTGACTCACATAATTAATCTGTACATCTTTCACGCCAGGAATACGTCGCAAGTGTTGCTCACATAACCAGATGCAAGCAGCACAGCGAATCTTCTCGAGCCTTAGAGTTGTTTCTAAATTTCCCTCTTCCGCACTAGGTCGAGTGTATCGACCAAGCAAAGCGGGATCATCGTAAGGAGCAAGATTATCGGGAATTTCATTTGAGGCAATATAGGCTGCAGGCTTATCACTTGACTGTGCGCGGCGCGCGTAGAACACATCAAGACCCTCCCCATGAATAGTTTGCGCAATTGCCATGCAGCCAGCGCAACAGAATTTTCTACTGATACCGGCCAACTCAAGCTCGTACGAGTCGCTTGGAAGAATAAAACTTCCACAGTGATAGCAACTATTACTTGGCAAGTTAGGACTCATGAAAAGTAATTAATTTCAGGCTAGAGACTTGCTTACCCAGCCATTACGTCGTTCGTACAGAACGAACAGTACACCCCAGATCACCACAGCAGCATAAGCCCAAACCCATGAGATTTGCGAGGCGCGCGAACCCGTTACGTCAAGCACAAACCCGAAAATGGCTGGGCCCAACAAGCCACCTCCAAATCCCATTAATGAATGTAACCCCATTGCGGCACCTTTAATATTTTCTTGTGCGCTAACAACTAAACCTGCAGTCAAGGTAGCAGAATCAGCCATGATAAAAATGGTATGTCCTACAGCCAGAGCAATAATTAACCACCACGATTGTCCAGTTGATGAAGCAAGTGCCACACCAAATGCAGCACTAGACAGCATGACAAAGAAAATCCATTTTTGACGCCCTATTCTTAAGGCAATCTCATTTCCAATAATAGATGCAGGAACGCCAAAGAAATTAATCACGCCCGCAAGAGTGGTCGCAGTTAATAGAAAAGGATCACCCGTCACAATTGCACAGAAACCAAAAAAAGCAACTATCCAGCTACGAGAAGCAAATAACTCGATCGAGTGCACGGTGTAGCCAAAAATAAATCCTGAAGCGGTTTTATCTTGCAAGACTAAGCGCCATTTATCAACTGGAAAAATATCATGCAATCGAATCCGAATTGGGCCATGCCACTTCTCATGAGTGAGTGCAGGAATAAATATGAGCACAATTAACAATGCAGTGAATGGGCCTAAGGCAATGATTCCGAAAACATAGCGCCAACCTAAACTATCCAAGATCCATCCTGAGCAGAGATAAGAGAAGCCAGTACCAATACCAAAGAAAGCGGTATAGAAAGCAATGTGGCGACTCAATTCACCAGTCTTAATACGATCTGACAGAATTTTTAAGCCAGGCATATAGGTGCCCGCTAAGCCAGCCCCATTCAGCGCCATAAAGATTAAAGCAGTCCAAAAGTTATAAGCCAAGAGGCCCATACCCAGCAATCCACACGTTGCTGAAAGACCGCCTACGAGATAGACTTTTTTTGCATCGACACGATCCGTCAAAGCAGTCGCCAATGGGACCATCAACATGTAACCAAAGAAGAAAGCGCTCGCAATGAGTCCGGACTGTAAATTACTGAGCTGCCATTCATCCTGTAGGGTGGTTAGTACTACGGCATAACAGGCGAAGCCCAAAAGCGCACAAGTTTGCGCCATGAGCATGAAGGGTGTGTAACCGGTAGGTTTAAAACGCATTGGGCCTTACTGCTGACTGCGATCAGGAGAATCCTGGAAGCCATTAGAGCGGAAGGTAAGTACCAAAGTGTCTCTATAGCCATGAGGTCCTAGTGGCTGAATGGGGGTAGATTCATGAATCATGCGCTCATCATTCATGAGCAATAAAGACCATGGCTCAGTCAATGTAAATCTCAGACCAGCAGAGCCGCCCGCATCAAAAATGCGCGTCTCGCCACCCTTGATACCTACGCGATTGAGTAAAAAGACGGCCACGAAATCTACGCCATCGCGATGCGCCCCCTCAGGAGTTGGACGCCCAATTCCATCAGTTGTATCAATTCGAAATTGATGTGCTTCAACAAACCAGGTACGCGTCTGCTTAACACCACTGAGGACGCGAGCCAATCCCAGTAAAAGAGATTGCCAGGCGGGATTGCTGGTGAGTTCGGTCTGTGAGGGCTCAAACCAACGCTCAATGCCACCATGCAGGGCGTTGTAGTTCACAGACTGCCAATGGGCACGATGTGGCACCATTAGCAGAGATTCGCCTTTGATCTCAAAGCTGGAATGACGACGAAAGCGATATCGCCCCCCATCCTTTAAATAGGGATCGCGCGGCAAACCCTCCCAAAACTGGGTGAGATTGAGAAGTTGACTAAGATCCACATTTGCAATTTCTGACACATCTTGCGCAGAGATCACCGCAAAACCATGATCTCGGAGAGATTGGGCCACGCCCTTTGCGGGAGTAAGTGGGGGCAGAAGGCTTGAAAGAGTCATGGGTTTATTTTAGGCGCTTACCAGGTGGTTTAGGAATGCAAATTCAAACGGCCGCGCACTTCTCCCACATGCCCTTTTAAGTCATACAACTCTTTTGCATCCAGCATAGAAACTTTGATATTACCCACTCTTCGCTCAATATCCTCCAAGTCCTTGAAGTTCTTTTCTTTTAAGGCTGGATTAGATGCATTTCTTTCTATTACCTTCAGCTCATCGTATACCTGTGATAGCTTGAGTCGCAAAAGTAAATTCTTGGCTGCGGGAATATAGGTAAACAAAGGAATCAAAATCACCAGTAGCGGGATCACAATTTTCGCAAATCGCCCAATCCAGACGGCCGTCCAAAAAGGGAGGTAACGGTGCAAGAGAGAGGGGCCATCTTTTAAATAAATTTCTGCATCTACATGCAATGGAAAATCCAGGCCAGTACCAGAAGGGAACTCTCCAGGCTTTTGTAAATATGAATATGTTTTCAGAATGTCGTACGTAGCGCCAAGTAATAAAGTCACTAACGCAGGACTTACATCCTGCTTACCCACCAAAGTCGCAGTTGCCGCTAAAACCTGAATATCTTGCTTTGGTAAGTCATACCCAATACTGACCACCCCACGAGGTACCGTTACTTTAGATAAAAAAGGAAATAAATGAACATAGGCTTCAGCCTGCTCAAAACTCATTAAGCGAATGCCAGGAGTTTCATAAAAACTTTTTACCAATGGTGCCTCGGCTGCACTTACCAAAAATACAGCATCTAACTCACCTTTTTTGAACTTCTCTAAGGCATCTAGTGGCTTTAGTTTCTCGGCGCGAACATCGCCTAAAGTTAATCCACTCGCCTCAAGCAGTTGAGAGGCCAAAGAGAGTGTGCCACTACCTTCATTGCCGATAGAGATCCGCTTGCCTTTTAGCTGGCTCAACAAGCCTAATCGCCCAGATTCATTTGGAAAGCTCGACTCTCGATACCAAACCCAAACTGGCTCATAAAAAACACCAGCAATGGAGACAAAATTGGGATGCTTTGATAAGTCAGCTACGCCACCCTGCACCATTGCAAAATCAACACCAGAATCAGGATTACTCAGTAAAGCTAGGTTGTCACTGGTACCGCCGGTAGTACGTAACTTGAGCGATACCCCCTCCCGAGCCAATTCAGTCTGAAGTTTTTCACCAAACTTCTGATACAGGCCAGTAGGAAAACCGGTCGCCAATTCAATTGATCTAGGTGGGGGTGGAACCAAAACCCAGAGCGTGGCAAAAAGTATGGCGACTAGAACCAAAAAGGCAATACCAACTGCCAGGGGGTTATAGATATTTTTGCGTATGAAGTCCATAAGAATACTTTTCGTTTTTGCCATTATGCCCCGAGCCTAGAGATCAAGAGCGGAATGAATTCGTTCAAATTATTTCGGGATAAGATGAGGGCTTTTAGACAACTCTATTAGGATTGCAATGAACTCAGGCCTCAATAAAGTAGCCCTTGTCACAGGAGCTGGAACGGGTATCGGCAAAGCTGCGGCAAAAGCGCTTTTGCAGGGTGGATTTCGTGTTGTCCTAGCCGGTAGAAACCTCGAGAAACTTAATAGAGCTATTGAGGATATTGGTGGGAGTAAGCAAAACTGCCTCGCCCTGAGCTGTGACGTTGGCAATCCTGAGCAAGTCAAACACTTATTTTCAGAGACACAAAAACAGTTTGGCCGCATTGATGTGCTTTTTAATAATGCTGGCATGGGTGCCCCAGCAATTCCTATGGAAGAGCTAAGCTACGAACAATGGATGAGTGTCGTTAACGCCAATCTCTGTGGCGCTTTCTTATGCTCCCAAGAAGCTATCCGCATGATGAAAGCGCAATCTCCACAAGGGGGTCGAATTATTAATAATGGCTCTATCTCTGCGCATGCGCCCCGTCCAATGTCCGCTCCATACACGGCCACCAAACATGCCATCACTGGCTTAACTAAATCGATTGCATTAGATGGCCGCCCATTTAATATCACTTGCGGTCAAATTGATATTGGTAATGCGGGAACTGAAATGACCATCCCCATGGCAGCTGGTATTTTGCAGCCCGATGGCTCAAAAAAGGTAGAGCCACTCATGGATGTAGATCATGTTGGGGAAGCCATCTTGCATATGGCTCAGCTACCCCTAGAAAGCAACATTCTTTCCATGACCATCATGGCAAGCAACATGCCATTCGTTGGTCGGGGCTAATTAAGGCCGAATCTGATCAATCAATAAACGGGCATTAGTGGTGCCGACCTTGATTGTTTGCGGTGCAGATATCAAGTCTCCAGACTCTGGCATTGCCATCCCTGTTTTTGAGATCCGCACTTCAACCGATACCTCGGGTAATTGAGAGATCAAGGCATTCGGGCTCATTGCCAAGGAATCGTTGAGAACAAAACTGATTGGAAATGCAGTAACTGCGGTTTTAAGCACTGCTACCGGCATGCGCTCGCCAGGTTTGCGAGCAATCACCATCAAGGTGTCGCCGGCTTTCACTTTGGACTGAAGTGCTGAGGATATTCCTACCTGCCCACTCACCCCTTGATTACTGATCACTGGCACGCTAGCTGGCGCAAGCCCCCCCTTATTGCGCGCTTCGGCAATAGATGCCGCAATAGCACGGGCCTCATCGGTTTCGGGAGGCAGTTGCTTGGCTAGCTTTTCCCAGGACTGCACTGCGGATTTGTAGTTTTGCGCATTGAAAGCCGCCGTACCAGAAAGCCATAGAGCCAATAGATTGTTTGGATCTAGAGCCAATGCTTTATTAATGAGTTGCTGGGGCTTACCCGCAAAATTGCCATTAGCATTTGCCGCCAATACATCAGCATAGTCCGCCAATAATTGTGGGTCAGACTCAATAAAAGAGCCTGCGCGAGCATAAGCATTTGCAGCTTCAGCATTGCGGCCCAAAATTCGATAGGAGCGCGCCAACATGGCCCAGCCCTTCAAATTGTCAGGATCTTTTTCCATCTTGGCAGCAAACTCTGCAACCATCTTTTCAACAGACTCTTGAGTCATTGGCTTTTCAGCATTCTTTTGGGCAATTCGAGAGGCATCGCCTAGGAAGAAATAGAAGCCAGCTGAAAGTAGAGCTACAAAAAAGCAAATTCCAATGATGGTTTTCTTCGTAACGCCCAACACTGCGAGGTCATCCGCCTCATCCGTATCCTGAAATAGTCGCTGACGCATTTCTGCATGCGTCTGTTCATAGCTATCGTCATCCACCCTACCAGCCAAATGATCAGCCTGAAGCTTATCAAGTTCTTCACGATAAATAGCAGCATTCATCTGACGACGCGATGTTGCAGACTCTTTAGCCGGGAAAAATAATGGGCGCAAGAGTAGCACCAAGACTAAGATCAACAAGAGGACAGCGGGAATTAAAAAACTAGTCATGTGCATTTTCTGTTGAACTGGATTTTGCATCCTGAAGTAGCGCATCAATGCGACGATTATCTTCTTCGGATAAAGTGGCACTGGGCATGCTCTGATTTCTGCGACGCAGATAAACCATGAGACCAATAATGCCAGCAAGCAAGATCACAAAAGGGCCTATCCACAGGAGCCAGGTAATCGGCTTTACAGGTGGTCGGTATAAAACAAAATCGCCGTAACGCTCCACCATAAAATTCCGAATTTGCTCGTCCGTCTTACCCTCGTTAATGAGAATACGAATTTCTCGACGTAAATCATTTGCTAAATCAGAGCGCGAGCCTGCAAGAGATTCATTCTGACAAACTAGGCAACGCATTTCCTCTGAAATCGTGATGAGGCGCTGCTCAGTGACTGGGTCATCTGCCAGTGGAACAGCATCTTTAGAGAAAGCGCCACTCATCACGCAAGCAAGTGCAATAGATATAAAAAAGGAGACGAGCGGCTTTTTCAACATCACTTGAGTTCACTCAATAAAGGAATCATCTTTTTATTGAGCAATTCCATCGTGATGGGGCCAATATGCTTAAACCGAATCACGCCAGCCTGATCAATGACGTATGTCTCTGGAACACCATACACACCATAGTCAATCCCAACTCGACCATTGGCATCAAAGGCGGATAAAGCGTAAGGATTGCCTTGGCGGGCAAGCATTGCCATCGCATCGTCACGCTTATCTTTGTAATCCAAACCAATAATCGGCGCTATCTGCAATTTGCCCAGCTCAACAAGAACAGGATGCTCTTCACGACAAGCAACACACCAAGAAGCCCATACATTCAAGATCCAGACCTTGCCCTTCATGCTCTCAGGGGAGAAGGTCTTTTGAGGATCAGCCAACTGCGGCAATTCAAAAGCAGGGGCCTGCTTACCAATCAGGGGGGATGGCACCTCATGTGGATCACGATTTAAACCTACCGCTAAGAATCCAACCAAAACTACAAACAAGAGGAGAGGAATTAAAA
>JACCDI010361837.1_pt1 | contig 10643 bp, 10 predicted proteins | sample 7442791 | NCBI WGS metagenome assembly JACCDI01 (sample SAMN15323434, study PRJNA562643) | freshwater metagenome | isolation source: river surface water | place: USA:Blue River Watershed | collected 2017-08-15
CCGACCTTCGACATCCGTTTGAATCAACTCGATACCCGAGGCCGAATAGCCGATATCCGTAGATTCAAACTCCGCGCTCTCGTTCAAGTCGCGCCGCGCGCAACCGTTGAGCGTCACTACAGCGAGCCAGCTCATCGTCAAAGAATGCACCGCGAGTCTCGCCGAGCGCTTCACACGACCCCGCTGCGCCAAAGATCGTGAATGTTGAGCGCGCCGACCAGCACTCCCGCCGCATCGACCACCGGCAAGCCTGTGATCCGGTGTTTTTCCATCACGAGCAGGGCCTCGGCGGCGAGTTCTCGCGGACCGATGGTCTTGCAAGGGTGGGTCATGACCTCGCGCATCGTCGAGCTGTGCAGATCGAGGCGTCGATCGAGCGTGCGGCGCAAATCGCCGTCGGTGTAGACCCCGAGGGCGCGCTGCGCATCGTCGACCACGACCGCCATACCCATGCCGATGCGCGACATTTCGACGAGCCCTTGTGCGAGCGTGAGGTTGGCGGCGACTTTAGGAATGCCGTCGCCGGTGCGCATCACATCTTCGACGCGGGTGAGGAGCCGGCGACCGAGTGAACCGCCCGGGTGCGAGCGCGCGAAATCTTCGGCCGTGAAGCCGCGCGCTTCGAGCAGCGCGACGGCGAGCGCATCGCCCATGGCGAGCGTTGCGGTCGTGCTGGCGGTCGGCGCGAGATTGAGCGGGCAGGCCTCAGCGGGGACGCTGACATCGAGATGCACCGTGGCGCTGCGAGCGAGCGTGGATTGGGCGTTACCGGTGAGCGCGATCAGCGGCACGCCAAGTCGTGCGATCGAGGGGATGAGGGTGATCACTTCGGGGGTTTCGCCCGAATTCGACAGCGCGATCAGTACGTCGTGGCGCGTGATCATGCCCATGTCGCCATGGCTGGCTTCGGCCGGGTGAAGGAAGAAGGCCGGGCTGCCAGTGCTCGCGAGCGTCGCGGCGATCTTGCTCGCGATGTGTCCGGACTTGCCCATGCCGGTGACGACCAAACGCCCCTGGCAATCGAGGCACACTCGACAGGCGGCCGCGAAACGGGCATCGATGCGATGGTCGAGTTCCTGCAGCCCTCGAATCTCGGTGGCGAGGGCGCGCTTGCCGGCGGCAACCAGTTCAGCGTCGTTGCGATGCGCAGAGTGACTCATGGGATGGCATCATACCGCTCATGCACCCTGAAAAAGTCGCCGAATTGTTACGCGCGGGCTTGCCCGGCGCCCTCGTGGTCGTCGAGTCCGAAGACCAGACCCACTTTGCCGCTCGCATCGTCTCGAGCGAGTTTGCCGGCAAGCGCAGCATCGCGAGGCATCAACTGGTTTATCGCTGCCTTGGCGAACTGGTCGGTCGCGAGATCCACGCGCTCTCCATCGAGGCCTTGACGCCCGAGGAAGCGGCAGCGCGCTGAGCGCGACGCTGCCCGAAATCCACATGGATAAATTGCACATCGAAGGCGGGCGTCCGCTCGAGGGTGAGGTTCGGATCTCCGGCGCGAAAAACGCGGCGCTGCCGATACTCGCCGGCACGCTGCTCGCGTCCGAACCCGTCGCCGTCGGTAACGTACCTCACCTGCAGGACGTCACCACCATGATCGAGTTGCTCGGTCGCATGGGTGTCACCGTGACCGTCGACGAACGCATGCAGGTCGAGGTCGATGCGCGCTCGCTCGCCAACGCGGTAGCACCGTACGAGCTCGTCAAAACGATGCGAGCGTCGATTCTGGTGCTCGGGCCGCTGCTTGCGCGGTTCGGTCAGGCCGACGTGTCTTTGCCGGGCGGCTGCGCCATCGGTGCGCGACCGGTGAACATCCACGTTGCCGGTTTGCAGGCGATGGGTGCCGAGATCGCGATCGAGAACGGCTACATCCGCGCGCGGGCGAACCGTCTGCGCGGTGCGCGGCTGGTGCTCGATACGGTGACGGTGACCGGCACCGAGAATTTGATGATGGCCGCAACGCTCGCCGAGGGTCAGACCGTACTCGAAAACGCGGCGCGCGAACCGGAGGTCGTCGATCTTGCCGAGTTCCTGATTTCGATGGGCGCCCAGATTCGCGGCGCGGGCACCGACAAGATCATCATCGACGGCGTACCGCGTCTGCACGGTGCGCAATATCGAGTTCAGCCGGATCGCATCGAGACGGGTACGTATCTCGTCGCCGGCGCGATCACCGGCGGCCGCGTGCGCACGCTCAACACGCGACCCGATCATCTCGATGCAGTCCTGGCCAAGTTGCAGGAGGCGGGCGCCGATATCGTCACGGGCGTCGACTGGATCGACATCGACATGCGCGGTCGCAGACCGAAGTCGACGGACTTGCGTACGGCGCCGTACCCGGCATTCCCGACCGACATGCAAGCTCAGTTCGCGGCGCTCAACACGATCTCCGACGGCGTCAGCACCATCATCGAAACGATTTTCGAGAATCGCTTCATGCACATGCTCGAGATGCGCCGCTTGGGTGCCGAGATTCGCCTAGAAGGCAACACGGCGATCATCAAGGGTGTGCCGCAGTTGCAGGCGGCGCCGGTGATGGCGACCGATCTGCGAGCTTCAGCCTCGCTGGTGCTCGCGGGGCTCGTCGCCAAGGGGCGCACGGAGATCGAGCGGATCTATCACATCGACCGCGGCTACGAAGCGATCGAAGAAAAGCTGTCGGGTCTCGGCGCGTCGATTCGTCGTATCGTCGGCTGACGCCGACGTTCATGATCAGTTGCGACCGCGCACTTGCTGCGGCGCTTCGTCGACGATGACCTGCGTGTCGCCCTTCTCGCTGCCGCGTTGCCACTCGATTTTCAGCGGTTCGCCCGGCGTCGTGTCGGCGATGCGCAGCAGGACCTCGCGCGCATCTTTCGGCGCCTTGCCGTCGATCGACAGGATGAGATCACCCGGTCGTAGCCCGGCACGTTGGGCAGGGCTGTTGCTCGTCATCCGCACGATCACGACACCCGCTGCCGGCAACCCCAGTGATTTCGCCCGCGCTTCGTCAACCGTGTCGGTCGCGATGCCGATCCAACCGCGTACCACGCGCCCTCGCGTATTGATTTCATTGACCACGCCACGCACGAGATTCACCGGGATCGCAAAACCGATCCCTTCAACGCCGAGTGTCTTGGCGATCACCGCGGTATTGATGCCGACGAGTTCGCCGCGACTGTTGATGAGGGCTCCGCCCGAGTTACCGACGTTGATCGGCGCATCGGTTTGAATGAAATTCTCGTAGGTCGCGAGACCGAGTTGTGCACGACCCGTTGCACTCACGATGCCTTGCGTCACGGTCTGCGAAAGGCCAATCGGGTTGCCGATCGCCAGCACGATGTCGCCGACCGCGAGCGCATCGGATCGACCCAAACGGATGCTGGGCAGATTCGGCAAATCGATGCGCAGTAGGGCGAGGTCGGTGTCCGGGTCGCGCCCGACGACTTTCGCTTCGGCCACTCGACCGTCGGCAAGCTGCACCTGGATCTGATCGGCGTCGGCGACGACGTGGTGATTCGTGACGATCTGGCCGGATGGATCGACGATCACGCCTGAGCCCAGAGACTGTTCGACCCGGCGTCGGTAGCGCGGCCAGAACTCGCCAAAAGGATCTTGCATGAAGTTGTAGGGCACCCGCTCGGCGACCACCCGTGCCACGTAGATGTTCACCACCGCCGGTGCGGCCAACCTCACTGCGGCCGAATAGCTCCCGGAACCTCCCGCCGCCGATTCCGAGGCAACATCGGTGCTGTCGCTCTCCGGAACGCCGGTATCGTCGAGACCGCCGACCGCCGTCGGAACGGTCGGAGTAGGCGTATCTGCCGGCGCGCGCAGGCCAAGCAGGGCCAGCGCGTCGTGGCGCGCGGCGATCGCAACGAAGCCCAGAGCCAGCGCGCCGACGACGGCACCAGCCAGGAAGATGACGATGCGGGATGCCTTGCCCATGACACTCCAGAGGGTTCGAGATGGTAGGTCGAGATGGAACGGGACGATTCTGCATCTGTATAATGCCGCGCTTCCACGTCAACGGAATAGCAGCGCACCCGTTTTGTCGGGTAGACGCAGAGAGGCTGTGCGATGAGCGATGAACCGATGAAAGCCGGCGAAGAGGTCGACCTGAGTCGACGTAATTTCCTCACCGCCGCAACCGTAGCCACCGGCGCCGTGGGTGCCGCGTTCACTTTGGTGCCCTTCATCGCTTCGTGGAAACCGTCCGAGCGCGCCCGCGCGCTCGGTGCGCCGCTCGAGATCGACCTCTCGAAACTCGAGCCCGGGCAGATGGTCACGCAGAGCTGGCGCAAACAACCGATTTACGTCGTGCGTCGCACGCCGGAAGCGGTCGCCAAGCTCGAAGGCCTCGAGGGCAGCCTCAAGGACCCGAAGTCCGAAGCCTCTACGCAGCCCGACTACACCAAGAACGTACAGCGCTCGCTCAAGCCCGAAGTGCTGGTCGTCTATGCGGCGTGCACCCACCTCGGCTGCTTGCCCAAACAATATTTCACACAAGCCGATCCCGAGATGGGCGCCGATTGGCCGGGTGGTTTCTTCTGCCCCTGTCACGGTTCGCGCTTCGACTTGGCCGGTCGCGTCTTCAACGGCTCGCCTGCCTCGGCCAATCTCGGTATTCCGCCGCACAGCTTCAAGTCCGACTCGATGCTCGTGATCGGCATTGACGCCACCCAAGGAGCCGCCTAATGGCCGCCTCGTCTGATAACGCCACCGGCAAGGGTGGCTTCCGCGCCTGGTTGAACAAGCGACTGCCGGTCGACGAATTCGTCGCCTCGCAGCTCACCGGTTATTTCGCGCCGAAAAACTTCAACGTTTGGTACTTCTTCGGATCGCTGGCACTTTTGGTGTTCGTCATCCAGATCCTGTCGGGGATCTTCCTGACGATGCATTACAAGCCGAGCGAGTTGATGGCCTTCGACTCGGTCGAATACATCATGCGCGAAGTGGAGTGGGGCTGGCTCATCCGCTACATGCACTCCACCGGTGCGTCCTTCTTCTTCATCATGGTGTACCTGCACATGTTCCGCGCCATGATCTACGGCTCGTATCGCGCCCCGCGTGAGTTGCTGTGGATCCTCGGCATGCTGCTGTATCTCGCGCTGATGGCTGAGGCCTTCATGGGTTACGTGCTGCCCTGGGGCAACATGTCGTACTGGGGCGCGCAGGTGATCGTGAACCTGTTCGGCACCATTCCCGTGATCGGACCAGGGATCGTTGAGTGGATTCGTGGCGACTACGGTATTGCCGACTCCACGCTCAATCGTTTCTTCGCGCTGCACGTCATCGCTTTGCCGTTCGCGATCGCCTTCCTGATCCTCATGCACCTCGTGGCACTGCGCCAGACGGGCTCCAACAATCCGGATGGCATCGAGATCAAGGCCAAGCTCGGTGCAGACGGCAAGCCGATCGACGGCATCCCGTTCCACCCGTACTACACGATCAAAGATCTGGTCGGCGTCGGTGTGTTCCTGATCTTCTTCTGCGGCGTGATTTTCTTCGTGCCGACCTTCGGTGGTCTCTTCCTCGAGAAGCCGAACTTCGAGCCGGCTAACGCTCTCTCGACGCCGGAACACATTGCGCCGGTGTGGTACTTCACGGCGTTCTACGCCATGTTGCGTGCCGTACCTGATCAGCAGATGGGCGCTCTGCTCATGCTGCTGGCCATCGTGGTGCTGTTCTTCCTCCCGTGGCTCGATCGCTCTCCGGTCAAGTCGATTCGCTACAAGGGCATCTTGTCGAAGATCGCGCTGACCTTGTTCGTGATCGCGTTTATCGCGCTGAGCTATCTCGGTCTCGCACCTGCGAATGACCTCTACGTCATCCTGGCGCGTATCTTCACGGCCATCTATTTCGCCTTCTTCATCCTGATGCCTTGGTACACCCGGATCGAAAAGACGAAGCCTGCTCCTGAGAGGGTTACGTACCATGGTTAATGCGATGCGTCATTCCATCTTCACGGCGGCTCTAGCCCTCACGCTGGCCTTCGGTTCGTCGGCAGAGGCGGCGAGTGGACCCGGTGGCGCCTGGCAACAATGGACCGCCGGCAACGACGTGAGCAACATCGCGTCGCTGCAGCGTGGTGCTGCCAACTTCATGGGCTACTGCGCCGGCTGTCACTCGATCAAGTACATGCGCTACTCACGCATGTCCGCTGATCTGAAGATTCCCGACGAGCAACTCGAGTCAAAGTTGCTGTTGCCGGGCTCCAAGCGCAATGACTACATCACGACCGCTCTCTCACCGGCTGACGGCGAGGCGTGGTTCGGTAAGGCACCGCCCGATCTCTCGCTCATCACCCGAGCCAAGGGTACGGACTACGTCTATCAGTTCCTGAAGACTTTCTACGCCGACCCGAAGTCGACGAATGGCACGAACAACCTGGCGCTGCCGGGCACGGCGATGCCGCATGTGTTGTCGTCGCTGCAGGGCGTGCAGACGGCCAAGTTCAGCGAGGGTGAGCATCCTCACTGGGAGAGCTTCGAACTCGTCGAGCCCGGTCAGTTGTCGCCTGAGGCGTACGACGAGTTCGTGCGTGACACCGTGAACTTCCTCGAATACGTGGGTGAGCCTGCTAAGGCCAAGCGTCAGTCGCTCGGCGTGTGGGTGATCCTCTTCCTGTTGGTGTTCACGGGCTTCGCGTATCTCCTCAAGAAGGAATACTGGAAGGACGTGAAGTAACGCCGTGACCGGCGTGCGGGTTTCACGTCGGCCTTATCTACTGCGTGCCATGCACCAGTGGATGACCGACAGTGGCCTCACGCCGCACGCGCTGGTCGACGCCGGGGTCACCGGCGTCGATGTTCCCAAAGAATTCGTCCGCGAAGGTCGTATCGTTCTCAACGTCGGATACGACGCGACACGCAATCTCGATATCTCCAACGATTGGATCAGCTTCCAGGCGCGCTTCGGTGGCGTGCCCCGATCGTTGCGTATTCCGGTGATCGCCGTGCATTCGATTTATGCGCGCGAGACGGGCGAGGGCTTGGTGTTCCCGCCCGAGAGCGACGGACCGCCCACCCTCGGTGATTCCGCGACGATCGGGTCGGGCCCGGCGGATGAGCCGACTCGAGATCCGCCGACACCGCCGACGCCCCGCCGGCCGTCGCTGAAAGTCGTCAAATAATCGCTCGCTCGAGCGCTCTTAACGCTCCGACGCGTCGAAGGCGTGGCGTATCCAGTGCAGGTCGTTTCCGGCCTCGCCATCACACACGATGACATCGAAGCGCAGCGGTCGCCGATGGAGTTCGGGGTGGCATTGAAGTAATCGTCGAGTCGTTCGCAAGATGCGCTGTCGTTTGCGGGCATCGATGCTCGCGGCAGCGCCTCCCCACTCGTGTCTCTGTCGATGGCGCACTTCCACTACCAGCACGACACCTGCATGCAGTGCGACGAGATCGAGTTCGCCGCAGCGGGCGCGAAAGTTTCGCAGCAGAATGGTCGCGCCTTGTGACTCAAGCAGTGCCGCCGCACGCTCTTCGGCGTGGCGGCCAATCGCCGCTCGATCAGGGCGTGACGGCGGCGGCCACACCGGCGTCGATGCGTGCGAGCGTCAGTTCGCGATGGACGATGCCATCGGCGCCGATCGACAAGGCGCCGGTCACGCCGTCGATGCGCAGTGGCGCATCGGTGGAACCCGTCGTGAGGCGTTGTTGCATCGCCGCCTGTAACAGCCAGGCGTCATAACCGAAGGCAAACAGTCGCCCGTGACGGCGCGGCTCGTCACCGGCGCTCTCGAGTTGCATCGCAAGTCGCGACGCGGCGCCCGTCGCCGGCGACAGCATCCAAGGCATGTCGGCGAACATCAGCCCTTCAAGTTCACCCGACCTGCTGCCATCCCAGGCGTCGGCCGTCGCATAGGTCGGGATATCGGCAGCGCCGTTGAATTTCAGTTGCGGTCGCAGCTGCCGCAGTTGCTGCGCCGTGCCCGGCGAGAAGAGCAGGTCGACATCGCCGCGTCGTCGCGGCTGGAATACCAGCGTTTCGTCGAGGATGGATTGCAGACGTCGGTGACGTGCTCGGCTTTGGTCGAGCCGCAAGGCCTTTTCGATGGCCGCGGAGCTGTCGTCTGCGAGTGATTCCTGCGCGAGTACGCGTCCGCCGCCCGCTTCGAAAGTCGAACGGAACGCGGCGCCGACACGCGCTGCCCAATCGCCCGTCGGAAGCAAGATGATCGCGCGGCGCTGATTCGCTGCGAGCGCGCGCTCGGCGGCGAGCTTCGCTTCCTCTTCCGGTAACAAGGCGTACTGCCAGTTCAAGGATGGGTTGGGCGTGATGCTCTCGGGCAGCGTGTTGAGTAACAACTGGGGCAAAGAATTCGGCAGGTTCGCTGCTAAGGTCACTTCGTCACGGCCGAGCGGACCGATCAGAAATTGTGCGCCCGCTGCGCTGACGCGCGCCATGAGCGCTTGCATCGTCGTCGCATCGGTTGCCGTTGCCGTGTCGTAAAAACGCAGCGCCGGTGCATCGACCCCATGCGCGAAGTGGGCTGCGATCAAGCCGTCGCGTACGTCTCGTCCGGCGGAGGCCAGACGACCCGACAGCGGCAGCAAGACGGCAATGTGAGACGACTTCGATGGCGATGTGGTCGTGCCGCTCGCAGCCGTGGCTTGGGCAGCAACATTGCGGGAGGCGTCTTGGCCGGGCGCATCCGTTGGAGTGGAGGCGGTTGCCACGGGCTGTGGCGCGTCGAGGTGCGTTGCCACGAGCGCCGTGCGTGCAGGATGGTTCGGATAGCGGCGTTGCCAGGCCGCCGTGATGGCGGCGTTGCCGTTCACCGGCACTCGAGCCGCGCGTGCGGCTAGGCTCGCGGCTTCGAGCCAGCCACGTACCAGCGCATCGCGACCCGCGAGTCTCGGATCGATACGCAAACCGGTATCGACGGCGATGCGAAGTTCCGCCAACAAAGCGGCGCGCAAAGCGGCTGTCACCGTCGGATCGACCGAGAGCTTCTCGCGTTCGAGCGCGCTGCGTACCGAATCGACCGGGAGCGCATTGGCCAGCGCGAGGCGTTGCCGGAGTTCGAAAAAACGCTCGCGTGCGGCACGCTGAGTTGCTGCGTCTGGGGCGGTGAGAGCCGACATGTTTTGCCACGCGCTCGCCGCGCCATCACGACGCCACAGCAGGAGCACGTTCAGTCGATCGCGTTCGAACGTCTGACTGACGTCGAGCGGAGCTGCGAGCAGCGCAAGACCCTTCGCTGCGGACTCGACCCGATCGGCGAGCAGCCATTGTTCGATTGCGGACAAGCGCCAGGTGTTGGCAGCGCCACCGAGGGTGTTCGCTGCCAGCGACTCGTACTCGCTCGCGGCGGCTGCATGATCACCGCGTTCTGCCAAGGCCGCTGCACGTTCGGGGCTCGCGACGGGCGCACGGTCGACAGGACCGCAGGCAGCAAGGCTGAGCGCAGCGAGGAGCCACAGTAGCAAGGCGGGCAGGCTAAATGGAGCGCGAGAGCAAATCATGCATTGAATACCATGCAGGGCAGGGGCAGGATGCGGACGGCGCCCGGTTGGTTGGGGCGAATGACGCAAAGTTCGGAGTGATTATAGTGGGCGATCCAAGCAGTGCGACGAAAGGGCCGAATGCCGCTGTGGCATCGGTCGGTCGACTCGAGGTCGTCGCTACGCCGATCGGCAATCTCGCGGATCTGTCGCCGCGCGCGCGTGACAGTCTCGCGGGCGCCGATCTGCTCGCGGTGGAGGACACGCGACGCACCGGCGCACTGCTCTCCGCGCTCGGACTTCAGAAGCCGATGGTCTCGCTGCACACGCACAACGAACGTGCCCGCGGCGACGAGTTGATCCGACGTTTGCAGGAGGGTGCGGTGATCGCACTCGTCAGCGATGCCGGTACGCCATTGCTGTCGGATCCCGGCTTCGATCTCGTCCGACGTGCCGCTGCCGCGGGGATCACGGTTCGTGGTATCCCGGGTCCCACGGCCATCGCAGTGGCTTTGTCGGTCGCCGCTATTCCAGCCGAGCGGTTTTGCTTCGAGGGTTTCTTGCCGGCACGAGCCGGAGAGCGGCGTACGCGCTTGTCGAGCTTGGCGCGCGAAGCGCGGGCGATGGTCTTCTTCGAGGCGCCACATCGAATCAGCGAGACGCTCGCCGATATGGCGCTCGTCTTCGGACCCGAGCGTGAGGCCGCCGTCACGCGAGAACTCACCAAGGTTTACGAAAGCGTCTATCGCGGCACGCTCGCGAACTTGGCCGAACGATCTTTGCGTGAGCCGGACTGGCAGCGAGGCGAAATCACACTGGTCGTTGCGGGCGCCGCCGAAGTGTCGTCGAGCGAGACGGTCGATGCGGCCGAGATCGATCGGGTCGTCGCCGCTGCGCTCGTGCATTTGCCAGCCTCCAAGGCTGCCGCGCTGGCGGCGAACTTGACCGGCTGCAGTCGCGATGCCGCCTACGAGACAGCGGTGAGGCTCGCAGCCGCGCGTCGCTGACGAGCGTCCGGTCGGATGGCGCCGCATCGGGGGTAGACGAAGATTCATCGATGGCACTCGTTGTGGTGATCGGTTCAGGCGCGTATCGTGCCCACCGGAGTCGGCCAGGTGATCGCTGCATTTCGCAAGAAATGGGGAGGAAAGTCCGGGCTCCTTCGGACACGGTGCCAGGTAACGCCTGGGGGGCGCGAGCCCACGGAAA
>JACCDI011101380.1_pt1 | contig 10643 bp, 9 predicted proteins | sample 7442791 | NCBI WGS metagenome assembly JACCDI01 (sample SAMN15323434, study PRJNA562643) | freshwater metagenome | isolation source: river surface water | place: USA:Blue River Watershed | collected 2017-08-15
ATGCGTTGGATATTTGGATTCCAGCGACGACGAGTCTTTACCTGAGAGTGTGAAACGTTATTTCCAAAGCTGGGCCCTTTGCCACAGATATCGCATGTTGATGCCACAGCGTTACTCCTTTTAGATCTTTAACTTAATGAACAGGGCGTAAGGGTAGCAAGAAGGCTGGCCAAGTGGCTAATTGGCGATAAAGGAGTGCTGACCCTCAAGAATTTACGCGTAAAAAAACGGGGGTGGCAGGTGCCACATCATTTTCTGCAATTTACCTTCCACGGCAGGCGCAAGATAAGAACTGAGTAAGTACACCTACTCAGAAATGGAGAGTTGAGTTCGATGAATTCACTCGATCTTGCAAGATGGCAATTCGCCATTACGACCGTTTATCACTTTATTTTCGTGCCCATCACAATCGGCATGGGATTCCTAGTCGCAGGTTTGCAGACTGCTTGGTATCGCACGGCAAAAGTCAAATACCTGCGCGCCACTAAATTCTTTGGAAAACTTTTCCTAATCAACTTCGCCATCGGCGTAGTTACCGGCATCGTGCAGGAATTTCAGTTCGGCATGAACTGGTCTTCCTACAGCCGATTCGTTGGAGATATCTTCGGAGCTCCGCTAGCAATGGAAGGCCTGCTCGCCTTCTTCCTTGAGAGCACCTTCCTTGGTCTCTGGATTTTTGGTTGGGATCGCCTACCTAAGAAGATCCACCTCGCAACAATTTGGATCGCATCATTTGGAACTTTGCTTTCCGCCTATTTCATTCTCGCGGCAAATGCTTGGATGCAACATCCGGTTGCCTATCGAATCAATCTTGAAAAAGGCCGCGCCGAGCTAACTAGCATCGTTGAAGTATTAACTCAGAAGACCGCGCTAGTTACCTTCTTCCACACCATTCCTTCTGCTGCATTTACAGCAGGCGCTTTCGTTGCGGGAATCTCCGGATGGCTACTTACCAAGAAAAAAGATGTTGAGATGTCACGCAGCACTCTAAAACTCGGCTTGATTACCATGATGGTGAGTTTCCTCATGGTCTTTGTATCTGGAGATATAACTTCAAAGGTAATGACTGAACAACAACCAATGAAGATGGCTGCAGCTGAAGCTCTCTACGAAACCACAGAATCTGCACCGTTCTCCTTATTAACAATCGGAACCTTGGATGGCTCCAGATCTGTTTTCCAGATCGATATACCTTCCGTTCTCTCTTTCCTTGCAACTGGAGACTTCAAAGGAACCGTTGAGGGTGTGAACAATATTCAGGCTGAATATGAAAAGACCTATGGCCCGGGGGACTATTCACCAAATATTCCGTTGGCCTACTGGTCTTTCCGGCTAATGATTGGTTTCGGCGCAATTGGTTTCCTATTTGGACTCCTTGCACTCTTCCAGATGCGTCGCGGCGGAACACCAAGAGGAAAGTGGTTCTTGCCAGCAATGATCTTCCTTCCATTTACTCCACTACTCGCTAACTCTTTCGGGTGGATCTTTACAGAAGCCGGACGTCAGCCTTGGGCGGTATTTGGATTGATTAGAACTGCTGATGGCGTAAGCCCGATGGTTTCTGCCGGAAGCGTTCTCTTCACCATGGTTACCTTCACCCTTCTCTACGGAGTCTTAGCCTTTATCGAAGTCGGGTTAACGCTGCGGGTAATTAAAAATGGACCACAAACAGAGTTGGAATATGAAGATCCAAAACTTGGTGGTTCCGAATCCAAAAATCTCGTGATGGCTTACTAGGAGGTATAGAAAATGTCACTAGAAACTACCTGGTTCTTACTAATCGCAATTCTCTGGATCGGATATTTCATCCTCGAAGGTTTCGACTTCGGCGTTGGGATACTTCTCCCATTTGTTTCTCGCAATGAGGCAGATCGTCGCGCGGTACTTACAACGCTTGGACCAGTTTGGGATGGCAATGAAGTTTGGCTGCTAGTTGCAGGTGGTGCCACATTTGCAGCTTTCCCAGAATGGTATGCAACGCTCTTTAGCGGCTTCTACCTACCTTTATTCCTAATTCTGGTTTCGCTAATTGTTCGCGGTGTGGCATTTGAATACCGCAGCAAGTATGGAAGGGCGCAATGGCGCCAACGTTGGGATGTGGCAATCGTTATTAGCAGCGCTATACCTGCACTTCTCTGGGGAGTAGCGTTTGCAAATATCGTGCGTGGAGTTCCGCTAGAGAAATCTTCAGATGGATATATTGAATATGTTGGAGGATTCTTCAACCTACTCAATCCTTATGCCCTATTGGGTGGAGTGGTCACATTGACCGTATTTCTTACCCATGGCGCGATCTTCTTATCGTTAAAGACTGCCGGCGGAATTAGAGACCGAGCACACGAGTTAGCGCTTCGGCTAGGACTAATTGCAGCAGTTGCAGCAGTTGCTTTCTTGCTCTGGACAAACCTCATGCTGCCGTCATTTAACCTAAAGGTGGCAGCGCTTTCTACTGGAGTCGCTCTAGCTTGGGTCGCAGGTCTAGCTGCAACGCTTAAACGGCGCGAAGGTTGGGCATTTATCTTCTCGGCTTCTGCCATCTTGCTCTTTGTTGCAGATCTCTTCTACGCCTTGTATCCACGAGTAATGCCAAGCTCACTTGGATCGCAATTTGATCTAACAATCAATAACGCTTCAAGTACTCCTTACACACTCAAAGTGATGACTGTCGTTGCACTCATCATGACCCCGTTAGTTCTGATTTATCAGGGTTGGACTTACTGGGTATTTCGTAAGCGAGTTAGCGCTTCACAGATTTCTAATCCAGAAAGAGGAATCTTGGATACTGCAACACATATATTGCATCAATGAAATCAGGACACCTGCGACTACTGCTCACTAAGGGCGGTAGTCGCAGCCTCTTTCTTGTTGTTGCATTTGCCACGGCTATCTCGACTAGTCTTGTAATTTCGCTCGCTCTTCTAATTTCCAAGATCGTGGTTTCGTTGGTTCAGGGTGAATCAGAAGTTAAAGGCGAGATTCTTGCTGTCTTACTACTATGGGTTTTCCGAGCGATCTTTCAATCACAATATGAGTACTGGACGACGCTTCAAGCGATAAAAATAAAGGCTCAACTACGCACTGAAGTAACTTTGGCCCTTCCACGCTTCACAGCAACTTCGCCAGCTCTGTTAACTAACCTTTTGGTTAAAGGATTTAACTCTCTAGATATCTACGTAGGGCGTTTTCTGCCGCAAATGATTTCTACCACCGTTACGCCGTTAGCGGTAATTATCACAATCGCGCTATTTGATTTAACTTCGGCGGTTATAGCGATCTTGACTCTCCCCTTGATACCAATTTTCGGTGCGTTGATCGGAAAGTACACATCTGATTCCGTGGCAAAAAAATGGGACACCCTCGGAACTCTTTCAAAGTATTTCGAAGATTCCCTTCGAGGGTTTATAACGTTGCGCATATTCGGTCGCCATAACTCTCAAGCAAAACGCATTCAGGAGATGGGCGATCAATACACCGGTGAGACTATGAAGGTTCTGCGAATCTCATTTTTATCGGCATTGGCACTTGAACTTTGTGCCACGATATCGGTAGCCCTGATCGCAGTTGCAATTGGGTTACGGCTAGTAGATGGTCAGATCGCATTTCTTCCCGGTCTCACAGTTCTTATCTTGGCCCCAGAGGTTTACTTCCCGCTCAGAAACGCCGCTTCACTCTTTCACGCATCGGCGGATGGCAAGGCAGCTCTTGATGAGATTGAAAAGCTCTTCTCTTCAGCCAGCGAACCAGTTGAACAGCAAGAAATAGATTTTGCTAATTTTCAAAACTTGTCATGGAGCGACTGGACGATTGATATCCCAAACGTTCCAAAATCAACTCTACCTGCGGCGCAAATCTCTCGTGGGGAGGTTCTATTCATCACCGGAGATTCTGGTGTTGGAAAGACAACTTTTGCAAAGAACCTATTGGGTCTAACCCATAACGCCGAAATCTTAATTGAGAGAAAGACTGCTGGCGAAGTTATCTTGTCGCCAGCAGTAAGCACTTCTTGGCAACAGATAGTCGGTTGGATACCGCAGACACCTCATTTAGCGCCGGGGACAATCGCAGAACAGTTTCGAGCGCTAAATCCTGAGATAAGCGATTTTGAGATATCTGAGTCACTTCGGCGCGTTGGCCTGGATCTCATTGAGTTACCGCAAGGGCTGGCAACCTTTGTCGGTGGAGCAAGTGAAAAATCAGCGCAAGTCTCTGGCGGTCAACTTCGTAAAATTGCAATTGCTCGAGCGCTTCTTATAAAACCAGCTCTAATCATTGCGGATGAGCCAAGTGCAGACCTTGATGAGGCAAGTACTAGATTGGTAATGAAAGAACTCCGCAGGGTTGTTAAAGAAGGCTCGACTCTGGTTTGTATCACGCACGACACTGCAATGATTCATAGTGATGATCGAGTGATATCAATTGCCCAGACGGCGTTATGTGAAGTTGTTACCGCATGAAGAGATTTACTTTTCGCATGTGGCTCGCTGCGCTATTGGGAGCTTTTGCTTACATCGGAGGATCAGGGCTAAGTATTTCCAGTGGTTGGTTAATCACTATGGCTTCACAACAGCCACCAATCTTGACCCTTACCGTTGCCATAGTTTTAGTTCGGTTCTTCGGCATCTTCCGATCCGTGGCTAGATATGCAGAACGATTAATGAGCCATGAAGCGGTTTTCAAGAAACTGACCTCGTTTCGAGTAGTGCTCTTTGAAAAGCTCAGTAAGTCAGGAATAGAACTATCCCGCGATATCAACTCCGGAAAAGCAGTCAAGGCAGTTGTCGATGATGTCGAGAGAGTTCAGGAATACCAGTTAAGAGTTACATTGCCTTATCGCAGCGCTCTGATTGCCATTGCTACTGGTATTGCAGTTGGATATTGGATCAGACCAGAAACTCTCGCCTTCACTGTTCCGGCTGCAATCCTGACGCTCTGGGTTATTCCTGGGTATATAAAGCGCCTGTGCACGACAAGTGCTGGAAGTATCGAGGAGTTGGAAAGTAGTTACGCGCAATCGATTCTCGAATCAGCTGACGGAATCGTCGAGGCGACTATGTATGGTTATTTAGATAAGAGTCTTGAGGTGGCACACCAAAGAGAGAGGGAGATATTTTCTTTTGAAAAGAGCTTGGCTAAAAGAACGTCATTTGCCAATCTCATAACCCTAATAACCATTGGTACGTCAATAACCGCAGCCCTTTGGATTGCCAGAGATCTTCAGATGCGCGATGAGATTGTCTTAGTTGGCATAGCAATGCTGATTTTTCTGCCTCTTGTTTTCTTTGAACCGATAACTGCTTGGTATCCGAACTTGTTTGCAGCAGGGAAAATGTTGGTTGCCCAGCAACGAATCAACACATTTACGTCAGTTGAGAATGAAAATTTCCACCTGCAGGCATCCCTCCTTGAAAGAGTTAAAAGTCTTTCGGTAAGAGACCTACAAGTTTCCTGGGGTAGAAGTTTTATGAAACCAATCTCCTTTAGCGTGACTCCGGGAGGTGTGATTGTCTTGCAAGGTCCGAGCGGTGTTGGCAAATCAACTCTGGCAATGGGTTTATTAGGGGCGCTGCCCTATCGCGGTAGTGCAACGGTAAATGGATGTGAAATTTCAAGTATCTCTAACTTAAGCCACATCATGGCTGGATCACTTCAGCAAGGCCATATTTTTAACACCACTATCCGTGAAAACTTAAGGATCGCAGACCAGGCAGCATCGGATTCTGCACTACTACGAGTTCTGGAAATAGTTGAACTATCTGGAATTGCTCTTGACACAGTTGTAGGTGAATTTGGCAGACCGCTATCTGGCGGCGAATCCAAACGACTTGGATTAGCCCGCGCTCTGTTATCGCAAGCACCGATACTCATCCTTGATGAACCCACCGAGCATTTAGATCACGAATTAGCTGCTCGCATCGAAGAACGAGTTTTGGAGCGCTACGCAGATCGTACTCTGATCATTATCACCCATTCCGGGTGGGGCAAAGCGGGTAGAACGGTAACTCTCGAGAGAGAATAGGCGCTATGTCTGCGGCGCCTAACTCCAATAACGCTAATTTGAATACCAAATTAGTAAATGTCGTAGGCGATCGCACTGCCAAAGTCTTAGATACCGTTTTTGGTTACCGAACCGTCTCTGATTTATTGCATCACTATCCGCGTCGCTATTTAGTCCGTGGAGAGTTAAGCGATATTGCCGAACTCAATGAGGGCGATGAAGTAACAGTTTTGGCAGAAATTTACTCTTCAAGTAGCCGCAAATTGCAGGGGCGCAAGGGCAGCATCCTTGAAGTTATCGTGACCGATGGCAGTGCAAAGATGTCGCTAACTTTTTTCAATCAAGCCTGGCGCGAGAAAGAGTTGCGCGTGGGACGTCAAGGACTGTTTGCTGGAAAAGTGGGGGTCTTCAACGGCAAACGTCAGTTGGCTCATCCGGATTACGAAATGGTTCCAGATGGCAGTGATGTTGATTCTGCCGTTGCAGACTTTGCTGGAAAGTTTCTGCCGGTTTATCCAGCCAGTTCAAAACTTCCTTCTTGGAAGATTGCGCAATGTGTAAAGCTGGCCATTGATTCTTTAGATGAAGTCTCAGATTTCATCCCGCCACATATCCTTGAGATGTTTAAATACCCGTCTGCGCAGCAAGCGCTAATTCAGATACATAACCCAGTTGATCTAGATAGCGCCGAACTTTCCAAGGCGCGCTTGACCTTTGATGAAGCCTTCTTACTGCAACTACTTTTACTCGAGCGCAGAGCCGAACTCCGTGCGCTAAAGACTGTCGCCCGACCAATTAAGACCGGCGGAATTCTAGAGGCATTTGATAAATCGCTGCCGTGGAAGTTAACGCCTGGCCAGGTAGAAGTTTCACGTGAGATTGAAAGTGATCTAGCAGCAGATATTCCAATGCACCGTTTGCTACAAGGTGAAGTCGGTTCTGGAAAAACTGTTGTCGCACTTCGTGCCATGTTGGCAGTAGTCGATAGCGGGGGACAAGCAGCGCTTCTTGCGCCAACAGAAGTTTTGGCAGCCCAGCATCTGCGAACAATTGAAAAATTGCTTGGGCCACTGGCCAAAGGAGGGATTCTAGGCGGTGTTGAAAATGCAACGCAGGTTACTTTACTAACTGGTTCGCAGAACGCTGCATCACGCAAAGAGGCACTTGCTCTTGCCGCTTCCGGTCAGGCCGGAATTGTTATTGGTACGCATGCACTGCTTAGTGAGAGCGTAGTTTTTAACGATCTTGGCTTAATCGTCGTGGACGAGCAACATCGCTTTGGTGTTGAGCAACGTGATGCGCTGAAGGCAAAAGCAGTTAATCCGCCACACCTTTTGGTTATGACTGCAACTCCGATACCAAGAACAGTTGCGATGACGGTGTTTGGTGATTTAGATATTTCAACTCTTCGCGAACTTCCGCTGGGTCGCCAACCTATAACAACACACGTTGTACCAACTATGGAGAAACCAACTTTCTTAGATCGCGCCTGGGAGCGAATTCGTGAAGAAGTTTCACAAGGGCATCAGGCCTACATAGTTGCACCGCGCATCGCCGCTGGAAGTTCTGAAGATGCTGATTTAGATTTTCTCTACGGAGAGCAATCGCCTGATATCGCCTCCGTTGAAGAGTTAGCACCGAAGTTGCACGGGGGAGCGCTTAAGGGCTTACGGATCGCGCCTTTGCATGGGCGTTTAACCACAGATTTAAAGGATGCGACGATGCAGGCCTTTTCTGCAGGCGAGATAGATGTACTAGTTTCAACGACAGTTATTGAAGTCGGCGTGGATGTTCCAAATGCAACAGTTATGGTGATTATGGATGCAGATCGCTTCGGCGTATCTCAGCTCCATCAATTACGTGGCCGCGTGGGCCGCGGCACTTCACCTGGTTTATGCCTGCTCGTATCTGGCGCACCAATTGAAACCCCGGCACGAGAGCGATTAGAAGCGGTCGCAAAAACTCAAGATGGCTTCGAACTTTCACGAATAGATCTTGAACAAAGACGCGAAGGCGATGTTTTAGGTGCAACACAATCTGGCGCTCGGTCACATCTTCGCTTGCTGCGCGTCTTGCGCGATGAAGGTTTGATCGAAGAAGCTCGCAACGTTGCCGCAGAATTGTTAGAAAGCGATAGCTCTCTCAAAGGCTATCCTTTGCTCAAAGATGAATTAGAGATGTTAAAGAAAGAGCAAACATCCACATATATCGATAAAGGTTAGGGATAGATAAATGCGCATCATCGCAGGACTTGCCAAAGGGCGAAATATTGCCGCAGTTGCAAGTGCAACCCGACCCACTTCTGATCGCGCCCGCGAAGCGCTTTTTTCAACCTTGGCATCTGAATTTGGTGACTTTGCAGGACTACATATTTTGGATTTATATGCTGGCACCGGTGCTATCGCCCTTGAATCACTCTCCCGAGGTGCTGAGATTGTTCACGCAGTTGAAAAAGATGAACAAGCGCAAAAGTCAATTACCGCAAACTACGAGAGCATCAAGACCGCGCAGTGTCCGGGTAGCTTCCATCTCTTTGGAATGAGTGTTAACCGTTTTTTGCAGGATCGCGCAACAGTTCCGTACCACTTCATTTATATTGATCCACCATATGATTTAGAAGATATTGATGTTATTGAAAATCTCATTCAACTTCGTGAGGGCGGATTTCTCCATCCACAAGCGCTAATTGCAGTTGAGAGAAATTCCAGAGTCAAGGAGATTTCTTGGCCCGATGGATACCAGGCTCTGCGCGAAAAGAATTACGGGCAAGCGACCATTTTCTATGGGGTTCCAGCCGAGCTTTGAGCCTGAAAATGGATAACCACGCTGATCGTTGCTAGCGTTTACTCCATGAAGCGCGCAGTTTGCCCAGGATCTTTCGATCCAATTACCTTTGGCCATCTCGATATTATCGAGCGCGCGAGCAGCCAGTTTGATGAAGTTATTGTTGCCGTGTTGGAAAATCGCACTAAGGCTTCGCTCTTTACAGTAGAAGAGCGTATGGAGATGGCTCGTAAAACTACTTCTAAATTTAAGAACGTCAAGGTTGATTCTTGGCATGGATTGCTAGTTGATTACTGCAAGGAAAATTCGATCCAAGCGATCGTTAAAGGTTTGCGCGCGGTTACCGACTTTGATTACGAACTTCAGATGGCGCAAGTAAATCTCCAAGGCTCTGGCGTCGAAACCATGTTTATGGCAACTGCTCCAACCCACTCATTTCTATCATCTTCAATCGTTAAAGAGCTCGCTCATTTCGGTGGAGATGTATCCTCTATGGTTCCAGGCGTCGTAAATGATGCACTTAAAGCACGAGTAGCAGGGAAGTAAAAATGGACTCGATTGAAAAACTCAGCACCGCAATTACTCTCATCGAAGAGGCTCGCGGAGTTCCACTTTCTGCTTCCTGCGTTGTACATCGCGGCGAGATTCTAGAAATTTTAGATGGCGCACGAATTGCACTTCCACAAGATTTATCTGCAGCTGAAGCGATTTTGGTGCAGCGCGATAATTTAATTGAGGAAGGTAGATCATCTGCCGAGCAGATGATCGCGACCGCGCGCGAAGATGTTGCCCGCATGATCGAACAAACCGCAATCGTTCAGGCGGCTCGCGATGAAGCGCAACGAATTCTTGACGATGCTCGTGCACTTGCCGCCGATGAGCGCGCAGAAGTAGAAAGTTATATCGATGGTCGCCTTGCCACTCTAGAAGTGATCCTCAATAAGACTCTTGATGCAGTGGCCCGCGGCCGCGAGCGCTTAGATGGCGCAAACGACAAAGATGTCCTGTCTCAATTAGCTGACGACAAGTAATTAACGCTTAGTTATATAGCCAAGAAGATATCAAGAAGAGAAATTACCCATGTCACAACCATCATCTAAGGCCTCACAGGTCTTTGAATTCAATACCCATGAACTCCCACGTAGAGCGGGAGAGATGAAGGAATATCAATTAGATCTAGAGATTCTGGAACCGATTGGCGTTCCATTGGTGAGCGTTCCCGCAGGCGATGTTATTGAAGTTGATATCCGCCTGGAATCGGTTACCGAAGGAGTTCTGTTAAGCGCTGATTTATACGCGATCGCAAAAGGCGAGTGCATTCGCTGCCTTGATCCGGTTGAAATTACCGTGGAACGAAAGATTCAAGAGCTCTATCGCTACGAGCCGAGTAAAGATTCTGGTAAGAAGGGTAAGAAGTCCAAGCGCGCATCTGATGACGACGTAGATCTGGAAGAAGATGATGAACTTTGGATGGATGGCAATGTCATGGATCTTGAGCCACCAATTCGGGATGCCGTTGTATTAGACCTTCCAATCAACCCGCTCTGCTCCGAAGATTGCCTAGGACTCTGCCCAGATTGCGGTCAGAAGTGGGCAGATCTGCCTGAAGGCCACCATCACGAGGCGATTGACGCTCGTTGGGCAGGGTTAGCTGGGCTGGATTTTAAGAAATCGGATGAATAAGGGATACTTACCTCCTAACCGAGTTAAGCCAATTTTTACCAATAGGTTTAAAAGAGATTAAGGACGATTACCGTGCCAGTTCCAAAGCGAAAGATGTCTCGTTCGAAGACACGCTCACGCCGCTCAATGTGGAAGACAACTGCAGCATCACTTGCAGCATGCCCACAGTGCCAGCAGCCAA
>JACCDI011775331.1_pt1 | contig 10643 bp, 7 predicted proteins | sample 7442791 | NCBI WGS metagenome assembly JACCDI01 (sample SAMN15323434, study PRJNA562643) | freshwater metagenome | isolation source: river surface water | place: USA:Blue River Watershed | collected 2017-08-15
CTTTACTACAGCGCAATATCGAATACTTGCAAAAAATTGGTATCACAGAAGTGCTTATTAATGTGCATCATTTTGCAGATCAAATTATTGATGCCGTTACTACAAATAATGGATGGGGGTCTACCATAACTATATCGGACGAAACAGACGCTGTATTAGAAACGGGAGGTGGTTTAAAAAAAGCCGCTTGGTATTTTGAGAACGAAACTTCATTTGTACTGCTCAACGCAGACATACTCACCAATTTAGATTTACAAGCAGTTATTGATGCGCATACGAACACGGGTGCGCTCGCTACGCTCGCTGTTTCTGTCAGAAACAGTAGTAGGTATTTCTTGTTTGACAAAGCGGGTAAATTGTGCGGATGGAAAAATCAAAATACCGGAGAATATAAGCCAGCTAGCTTAAACGATAGTAACACGGAACACTTGCAGGCAAAGGCTTTTAGCGGCATTCAGGTAATTGATACCAAATTACTTTCGATGATGCATCAGACGGGTAAATTTTCGATGGTAGATGTGTACCTAGACCTCTGTACTACACAAAATATTATGGCCTACGATCATACTGGCGCTACATTATTAGATGTAGGTAAGCCAGAAAGTTTGGAGCTAGCGGCAACGCTGTTTGCATAAGGCACAGTAATTTTTGCGGAGTCACTTTGAAACTTTTATACTTTTCTGTAGCTACTAGGCGACATGTTTTTTTTCTTTAAAAAAATTCGATTGAAATAGGTTAATGTTTCAAAGCCGTTTTCATAGGCGATTTCTGCAACCTGTTTGTCTGTAGCTAGTAAATCATTGCACACATTTGTTATTCGAATTTCGTTGACATAATCGGAAAATGTTTTAGCTGTCATGCGTTTAAAAAACTTGCAAAATGCACTGGGGGACAAGTGAATGAGTGCAGCAGCCTTATGAATCGTTAATGTTTCTGTAGCATGTTTTTGGATATACTGACAAACGATATTAATTCGTTTTTCATTTTCTCTTCCTTTTAGTGGCTGAAAAAATGGAGATGCCAATGTTGTCATTTTAACTCTAGACAGCGTATCCAAAATATGGAGTAAGCCGGTAACTTTTTCAATACCACTTTTATATGGCAAGCCTTTTAATACTTCTTTTAATGATGCAGATTTATTTTCATTAATGGAAATACCTTGGTTTGAAAGCGTTAACATTTTTCTAATACCAGATAATTCGTCAAGTGCAGTAAACCGTTCTATAAATTCTGTCGAAAACTGTATCACTACTGCTTCACAATTTCCTTTTAAACCGCTGTCACTAACCCATGTGTGGGGAAGTTCAGGTCCAATTAGTACTAAATCTCCGCTTTCAAAATATTGATGACTGTCCCCAACGAGTCTTCGGCCTTTTCCTTTTACAATGAATGTTAATTCATACTCGGGATGGTAATGCCAAAAAAAATCCAATTTCTTTTGCTTTATTTCAAAGGCTAAAAAGGAGTGTTGCCCCCTTTTTTTGCCTATATCTTCCAAAAATGGCTTCATATAGCACTATTTATACAGTATATTTTTCAAATGTATTTGATTTATGTCAATATAGTGTAATTATTGGCATATTCGATGCTAATTATCTTTGTAACAACCCAATAATTTTACTTCAAAATTTACCTCTATGACATCCATTCCATCGTCGGTGATTGCATCCTTAGCAAAGCCATTTGAATTAACCGCTGATCAGATCGCATTCTATCAGCAAAACCGATTCATCAAATTAAAACAAGTGTTTGATGAAGAAACGATTTCGTTTTTTAATGAAGTTATCGGTAAAAGGGTGGAGGTCATGAATCATCAAAATACGCCACTAGAACAAAGGAGTACTTATGGCAAGGCTTTCTTACAGCTATTTAATCTTTGGAAAGAGGACGAATTGGTAAAAGCGTTTGTATTTAGTGAACGGTTGGCTAAGATAGCTGCAGATCTTATGCAGGTAGACGGTGTTCGAATTTATCATGATCAGGCATTATTTAAAGAAGGCGGAGGCGGTATTACACCTTGGCATGCAGACCAATATTATTGGCCTTTGGAAACGGATAAAACAGTTACTGCTTGGATTCCATTGCAATCAACGCCACTAGCGCTAGGACCTCTGGAATTTAGTGCTGGAAGTCATCAAATAGTAGAGGGTCGCGACTTGGAAATTGGGGATGAAAGTGAGTCTGTAATTCAGAAAAAATTAAAGGTCACCAATTTTCAACATGTCATAGAGGCTTTTGATTTAGGTGAAGTAAGTTTTCACAGTGGTTGGGTGTTTCACCGTGCTGGAGCCAATACTACTAGTGATATGCGTAAAGTAATGACAGTTATATATATGGATAAAGACATGGTACTAAAAAATCCAGAGAATAAAAATCAAGTAAACGATTGGAATACCTGGTGTCCAGGCGCTACAATTGGTGAAGTGATTGATACGCCATTAAACCCTATTCTATACCAAAAATAGCGTCTTGCAAGTTAAATATTGTTGTACCTACTGGGGGTCAGAAAATGACACAGCGTCTGTTTTTGTTGATAAAGTATTATCTGCAGGTTATGAAGGCATAGAAATTTTCTTGCCATCGCTTGACAGTTCTTTTTCTAAAATGTTTTTAGAAAAAATAGAGGATGCTGTTAACGCAAATTCAGATTTTGTTTTTGTTGCGCAGCATATTGTAGCAGCCCAAAATATTTCGGTAGATGAATATATTGACAACGTAAAAGCAAATTTGTTAGACCTGGCGGCCCTTGAACCTAGTTTTATCAACGCCCATACGGGGAAAGACTATTTTTCATTTGATGATAACTGCCGGGTTATAGAAGCCGCTTTAAATATTAGCAATAAAACCGGCGTTCGTATTTTGCATGAAACACACCGAGGTAGGTTTTCTTTTCATGCTCCTTCTTTGATACCCTATCTTAAAAAGTTTCCTGAAATGGAATTGGTTGCCGATTTCTCTCATTTTTGTACAGTCTCTGAAAGTATGTTAGAAGATCAGGAAGAAATGATTCAGCAAATCATTCCTCATATTTCACATATTCATGCTCGTATTGGATTTGAACAAGGTCCACAAGTAAATGACCCCTTCGCGCCTGAGTGGCAAAATCATTTTAAGCAATATGAGAAATGGTGGCAATCAATTATAGATTATAAAAAAGAAAAAGGTGCAACCCTAATGTCTATCACACCGGAATTTGGCCCTGCGCCTTACATGCCTTCTATGCCATATACAAAGGAGCCTTTAGCAAATCAGTGGGAAATAAATTATGAAATGATGCATCAGCTCAGAGAGCGCCTTAAAAAATAAAAGTACATGCTTGCCATTCAAAAAAAGTTAACAAATTCCTTTTATGCTTTAATAAGTTTACCAGCAACTGCTGTAGGATTTTGTTTTTCTACCCAAGTGGCAGCACTCAGCTGGATACTGAGTACCAAATATGGGTTACATATAGAAGATGTTGCATTGGTGTGGCTTGCGGGTCCATTGTCAGGCATTATTGCTCAGCCGATAGTAGGTTTGATGAGCGATAAAAGCTGGTTTATGGGAGGAAGGAGAAAACCCTTTATCATTATCGGTGCTCTATTTGCAGCAGGGATGTTACTAGCGTTGCCTCAACTTGGTTTGATTAGCAAATATACCGGCTTAAGTGTTTTACTCGTTGCTGTAATTGTATCCACCTTTTTAGATATTAGCATAAACGTTTGTTTTAATCCTGCAAGAAGTATCATCGCAGATGTTACCCCAGCAGGTATTGAAAGAACGAAGGGGTTTTCCTGGATGCAAGTGGTGAGTGGCACATTTGGAATAGGGGCTTATTTAGTTTCACTTGTGTTTGGCAGTATTTTTTTGATTTATACAGCAGTAGTACTTGTTTTGTTATTTTCTATTATTCCGGTTTTATTAATTCAAGAGCCCAGGTCATTTGATGTAACTAATAGTATTGAACAGGTAAAAAGTAATTCATCATTTTATGATGGCATTTCTCTTCTTTTCCCATTATTTGGATTTATTGCTTTTGGATTATTTGTTGTTATCAATAAAACAATATTAAATGGTGGCTGGGATAGCGTGCAAACGTATTTTATGTACTTGTGTTTGGTTGTCACACTAATTCTAGGAGTAATTACCATTGCAAAAGGGCAACGACAATCTTCGGCTGCTAATGATTTTCAAAAAATCATGTTAGCAAATGCTTTTTCTTGGCTGGGCATACAAAGTATGTTTGTAATGAGTTATTTTTTTATAAAAGAAACCATGTTGCCGGGCATGAACCCTGCTTCTGCATGGGCTAATTCATTTTCAAAGTTTATTACTGGTTCAGAACAAAGTGTTGAAACCACAGCTGGCAATATACTTTCCTTAGGTTTTTTGTTTTTAAATCTTATTGGGGCATTAATGCCCATGTTGTTGCTTGAGCCTTTGAGTAAACGAATAGGGAAAGTTAAAGTATATCGAATAGCTATTGCATGTATGACCGCAGGGTATTTTTTATTGTATGCTGCAGGTGCCATTGAAGCGGTATTTTATGTAGGAATGATTATTTGCGGAATCGGTTGGTCTGCGGTTATTTCTATCGTATATGCAATTATGACTGAAAAAGTAAATGCTCGTAAGATGGGCATGTATATGGGTCTTTTTAATTTCAGTATTGTATTACCCTCCATGATGACGCCAGGTATTTCAAAACTAGTGAATGATGCAGGAGATTATTCATTATTGTTTTTGGTGATTGCAATATGTTTATTGGTTTCTTTTGTTTGTTGGTTATTTGTAAGGGAATCAAAATAATAAAGTAAAACAGTTTATGCAGTTTGATATCAATAAAAAATGGTGGAAAGAGAAAGTAGTTTATCAGCTCTATCCTAGAAGCTTTAAAGATGCTAACGGCGATGGTGTTGGTGATTTGCGTGGTATTATTGAAAAGTTAGATTATATAAAAAGTTTAGGGATTGATGTTGTATGGTTAAATCCTGTGTATGAATCCCCAAATGATGATATGGGATATGATATTTCTGACTATCGATCTATCATGAAGGAATTTGGTACGATGGATGATTTTGATGCCTTATTAAAGGGTTTACATGATAGGGGCATCAAACTGATCATGGATTTAGTTGTAAATCATACAAGCGATGAGCATCTATGGTTCAAAGAAAGTAAAAAATCAAAAGATAACCCTTACCGCAATTATTATCATTGGTGGGATGCAGAAAAAGGAGAGCCCCCTTATAGGTGGAGTATTTTTGATAAGGAAAGTAATGCTTGGAAGTATGATGCTACAACGAATAGTTATTACCTCCATATTTTTAGTGAAAAGCAGCCAGATCTAAACTGGGAAAATCCTAAAGTGCGGTATGAGGTTTATGACATGATGAAATTTTGGTTGGACAAGGGGATTGATGGATTTAGATTAGACGTAATTGCCTGTATTTCAAAAGATATTTCTTTTCCGGAAATGCCTAAAACCATGAAGGCTGGTGATTGGTTTCCGTATTATGCACAAGGGCCACATTTGCATGAGTACTTGCAAGAAATGAACCGAGAAGTGTTTTCCAAATATGATTGCATGAATGTTGGCGAAATGAGTTTTGTTACAACCGAAGATGCATTGTTGTTTGTAGATGAAGACAGGCGTGAGTTACAAACATTTTATCATTTTGATCATACAGGAGTTGGGGTTAGTAAAGAAAACTTTATGTACGCTGATGATTCCAATTGGGATTTGGTAGCCTGGAAAAATATTTTTTGGAAATGGGATCAAGTATTTGCGAAAAAAGGATGGGGAACTATTTATTTAGGCAACCACGACATGAGCCGCATGGTAAGCCGTTTTGGAAACGATAGCGAAAAACACCGTGCACTCTCTGCTAAAATGCTGCATACTTTTATTTTAAGCATGAGGGCTACGCCTTATATATATAATGGAGATGAACTGGGGATGACAAATACAAACCATACGGAAATTGAAAAATACCAGGATGTCTATACCATTAACTATTACAATGGACTCAAGCAAAAAGGTGGAGATTATGAAGGTTTTTTAAAATCGCATGCAACAATAAGTAGAGACAATGCAAGAACACCGATGCAATGGAACCAGGAACTACATGCTGGTTTTACTGAAGCAACTCCTTGGTTGGCAGTAAATAAGAATTATTCATTCTTAAATGTAGCTGAACAAGAAAACAACCCTAGTTCTGTGCTACATTATTTTAGACGCATGATTCAGTTGCGCAAAAATCATGAGACGCTTGTGTATGGTGCTTTTGAGTTAGTCGATGAAAAAAACGATCAAATTTTTGCATACAAAAGGGTTTTAGACAGTGAGGTGCTCCTTGTTGTCCTGAATTTTTCAGATGCTCCTGCTGTTTTAACCACTTCTTTGGCGTTTAGTAATAGCCATATTTTAATAAGCAATCTAGAACAACCACAAATCGATCATTTTTTCCAGCCATATGCTGCAGTGATATATCAAATTCAACAATAAATAATTTACGTATGAAAAATTTAATACTTGTAATTTTCCTTCTTGCTAATGTTGTATGCTTTGCTCAAAAAAGTAAGAATACTTTTAAGGGGGAGGTTGTTTATCACCTCAATCAGAGAAGTTTTTATGATAGTAATGGTGATTTTCATGGAGATCTAAATGGATTAAAGCAAAAGCTACCTTACTTGCAAGATTTAGGTATTACATCTATTTTATTGTTGCCATTATACGATGCGGATTGTTACCACAATTACTTTGCCAATGACTTTGAAAAAATTGATTCCGAATTTGGTACTATGCAAGACTATATTGCTTTAGTAAAAGAAATTCATAGGCGTGGGATGAAAATCTATATGGATATGGAAACCCAGTATGTTGCCGAAAAACATCTATGGTGGAAAGATGCTGTGGGAAATCTTAATTCGCCTTACAGTGATTATCTTTTGTTTGATGATGCAGCACATAAGATTCCATCAACAATGGTTTTTGATTTAAGACAATTAAACAGTTTTGATGGCTCTTTTATAAAAGTAACTACCGTTAACCTGCGCAATAAAAGTGTATTGGCGTACAATAAAAAGTTATTCGGATATTTTGTTGACCCCAATAATGACGGCAAATTTGATGATGGGGTAGATGGCTTTCGCTTAGACCATGCTATGGATCATTTAGATGGAAAGCCTGCCCTTACTAATTTATTTGTTGAGTTTTGGAAACCTTTACTTTCCCATTTAAAAGAGATAAACCCGTCACTTAAAAATGTAGCAGAGCAGGCAGATTGGAGAGACTATGGATACTCCTATATAAATAATGCCGGTGTGGATAGGGTTTTTGGTTTTGGATTACAGCAGGCAATTTTATCATTTGACAAGCAAACATTAATCAATAAAGCAGATACAATTTTGGCTCAGTGCCCAACTGGTAATGATCAAATTATTTTTATTGAAAATCACGACATGGACCGTTATGCTTCAATAGAGCCAAATATAGACAAGCAAAAATTGGCTGCATCATTGATGTTTTTAATTGGCGGTATTCCTTCTATATACTATGGACAGGAAATTGGCATGCAAGGAAAAATCGGTAATTGGGGAAATACCGATGGTAATGATATACCACGCCGTGCTGCATTCGAGTGGTATAAAAATATAGATGGAAAGGGGATGGCTACCTGGTATAAAAACACGGGCGGCTGGTGGAATAATAGTATAATGAAATCGGGTGATGGTATTTCTGTAGAAGAGCAGCAAAATGATAATAATTCATTATTGAATTATTATAAAAAAATGATTCAGTTAAAGCAAAGTTACGCCGCATTAGCCCAAGGAAAATATGCAAATGCACCCAATAGCAATAGCAAAGTATTTAGTTTTTATAGAATGTTCGAAACAGAAAAAGTACTAGTAGCCGTGAATTTGTCTAATGAAATGCAAGCAGCAAATTTTAAAATAGATTTTGATAATTATAGAACGCTGTTTGGTAAAACTAACTTAAAAGAAAAAACTTTGCAATTGAGCCCTTATGAAGTTGTGGTTCTAAAACTCAAATAATCATTTAAAAAAATATAAAATTAGGCACACGTAAAATGTTAGAATTCATAAAGCAATATGTAACAACTGTTCTTGCGGCACTTGTAATTATGAGTGTTGCTTATTTAATTTTCTGGGTCATTTTTGGCAAAAAACTTAGCAATCGTAAAATACAACTTTCAAAGAGAGCCGGTTGGTCTCAAATTAAAGGTGAGATAGGAGCAACACTTTTATCTTTTATTGGTGGCACGGGCTTTTCGATTCTCTTGTTGTCTTTTAATAGTATTGGAGTTACAAAATTTTACATCGAAACTGGAAAATATGGGATATGGTATGAGGTACTTGTTTTCATTACCATGTTACTTGTGTCTGATACCTGGTTTTATTGGAGTCATAGAACCATGCACCACCCAAGTATTTACAGGTATGTACATGCTCTACACCATAAAAGTTTGGATGTAAATCCATTTACATCTAGTTCATTTCATATCATAGAGTCGTTATGGCTAACAGTTTGGGTTCTATTGTTAGCGATGGTAATGCCTATTTCAATGACTGTTTTAGGTATTATGCAAGTGGTTGGAACTTTTAATAACTTAAAATCTCATTTAGGGTACGAGCTTTTTCCTAAATTTTTTAATTTGCCACCCTTCAATGTGCTTGTAAATGCAACTAATCATAGCCTGCATCACACGCAATACAATGGTAATTTCGGATTGTTTTTTCGATTTTGGGATATTGTTTGTGGTACAGAATTGAAAGCTACAGAAACCACATTTAATGAAATTCACCAACGCAAAAATGTTTCAATTGTAGACAATACGAAGTACAGAACTTTGAGAATAGAAAAATTGGTTAAAGAGACAACTGATACTATTTCAGTCTATTTTAAACCGGATGAAAAGGCGTTTTTTGATTATAAAGCAGGACAATACCTTACTTTAAAAGTTAAAGTGGGAAATAAAACCTATCATCGTTGCTTTTCGTTAAGTTCCTCTCCAAATATTCATGATTTCTTAAGAATAACAGTTAAACTCAAAGGTGAAGTATCACATTGTTTATTTTATAGTTCTAAAATTGGAGATGAAGTTGAATCATTGCTTCCTGTTGGGGATTTTACGTATAATCCAAATAGAATAGCTTCAAAAAATTATATAATGGTCGCAGGAGGCAGTGGAATTACGCCTTTATTTAGTATGATTTTGCAAATACTTCAATTTGAGCCAAATAGCAAAGTGCTTTTATTATATGCAAACAAAACGGAAGAGCATATTATTTTCAAAAATGATTTAAAGCAGCTGGCAGATCAATATACTCAATTTGATTACATTGATTTTATTTCTGGTAATAAGCGAATAAGTAAAAACGACTTAACAAAATTCGATGATGCCTTCTACTATATTTGTGGACCAGATTCTTTGAAAGATACAATCATGAGAGATCTTAGTGACTTGGAAATTCCCAAATCAAATATCAATATCGAGCACTTTGCCGATGGTTATAAACCTTGGTTTGGATTTTTATAAGTTAGCGGAATTTCTTAACAATCTCACTACACCTTAATGTAAATTTTCTTTTTATCGAGTACATACACGATGCTCCAATAAAAGGCAATCATACATATGGCATAAACGAAAGATCCGTTGCGTAAAACCCCCGAGATGGGTTTGCAAATATGGTTCCAAGACCAAGGTAATGCACTGGTGGTAGTGTGTCCTGGTTCTAAACTGAGGTCTTCGAAACGCAGTAGTGCGAGTACTCTTGGCAAAAAGCCCGACAAGAAAAATATAAAGAGTGGGTTCTTTCCAAACACATCAAAAAATTTGCTCCAAGCACCTTTTATTTCTTTAAACTCAATTAAGTAAATGAGCACACTGATCGTTACAATGGCAAGGCCTGTCGTGTATAAAACATAGCTACTCGTCCATATTTTTTTATTGATCGGAAATACCATGTCCCAGCAAAGTCCTGCAACAATTAATACCACGCCACTGATAAGAAGGTTGGCAAGCATTTCAAAAGATTTCCCTTTTTGTTGAATGTATTGACCTACTAAAAATCCAAAAATCACTTGAACGATTCCGGTGAGTGTACTGGTAATTCCTTCTGGATCAAAAGCCACACCTTCGCCATGGTACATATGGGTTTCCCCTAAAATAAGTTTATCAATACCAGTTCCAAAATAGCCGGTCATACTGTAAGGGTCACCGGGGGTTCCAAAAACTGCGGTGATAAACCAGTAGCTTAATAATAAAATGCCACCTAGTACAAACGCACCTTTTGTTTTGGCATAATATACAATAATGGATGCAAAAAAGTAACTCAGTGCAATGCGTTGCAACACGCCTAAAATTCTAACGTTTTCCCATTTTTTAGCCACTAGTACGCCGTCTTCCCATTTAATAAACGGGCTCCAATTTAAAAAGAGTCCAATGCCAAAAATGAGTAGGGTGCGTTTGGTAATTTTTTTCCAAAAAGCAGCACTGCTGCCAGCTTCAAATTTAGGCATTACAAAAGCCATCGCATTACCTACCGCAAATAGGAAAAAGGGGAACACCAAATCGGTGGGGGTTACACCATGCCAAGGGGCATGTTTGAGGGGTCCATAGATGTTTCCCCAGCTACCA
>JACCDI010621663.1_pt1 | contig 10639 bp, 7 predicted proteins | sample 7442791 | NCBI WGS metagenome assembly JACCDI01 (sample SAMN15323434, study PRJNA562643) | freshwater metagenome | isolation source: river surface water | place: USA:Blue River Watershed | collected 2017-08-15
GCTGAAAGCGCCCTCGTTATCGCCGAAACCGATCGTGCAGCTGTCATCGATGGACTACGAACACTGCGTGCAAACGCCACCGAAACGCTTGTCATCCTGACAGGATTTGAAGAAGATATCGCCAGAATTGCATCGTTCGTACCCGAAGCCCTAATTGTTCCATCGGGTACGGCACCACAGATTCCTGAAATTCCGGTTTCGACCTATCCTCCGATTCTTGTCGTAGCAAGCGGCCAAGGTGGTGAACAGCTAGGACTCGATGTGAGCGCTTTACTTTCCCGCTTACCGAAGAACACATTGGTGATGCTAGTCGGGGATGTTTGGAAAGATACCCGCCCTGCGAGTGATGTCCCTGGAATCCAGACGAATCTCGAACAAATAGCGTCGCTTGCCATCACTCTTGCTGCGGTGACCGATCAGCAAAACGCTGAGTAAGCATTACCCTGATGACCAGTCCACAACGAACGCGTTTAGACGCATCCACCTTCGCATCGTCCTGTCATTCCCTCGATAAGTAACGAACACCTCATGACCATCAACCACATCAATATTGTCGTCACCTCTATGGAGGCCAGTTTGGACTTTTATATTGGGCTTCTCGGGATGCGTGAGACATTCAGGTGTGAGCTCGAGGGCGAATGGATTGACACAGTCACGGGTCTTGCCGGCGCAAGGGCATCTTGTGTGTTTGTTCAACCTTCAAATGGCGGCTGCCGCATTGAACTCCTTCAATATCACATGCCATCAGGAGGGAACGTAGTCACAAATTCACTGCCTAACACCGGCGGACTGAGGCATTTTGCATTGGATGTCCAAGACCTCGATGCCATTATTGAAAAGCTTGAGGCCAGTGGAACGCCGATTTTTAGCGCTCCTGTGACCGTGCCGTTTCGTATTGTTGACAACATCCAGAAACGACTTTGCTACACGCTGGACCCGGATGGCGTCATCGTAGAGTTCAGCCAGCACCAGCGCGACTAGTTCTCGGCCCCTTGTTCCGTTTACTTGGGAAGCGAGAGCTCAGGGGTGATGGCCTTGCGGATATCAGCAGGAAGGGTCGCAGATGCCATTGCGCGGCGGAACGCATCCTTTGATTCGAGAGGCTTTTGCGCTGCCATCGCGGATGTCCCAACGCGATACCAGTCGATTCCACGCCCCCGGGACTTTGCAACATCTAAACGAATAGCATATGCAGCATTATGGTCACCGAGCACGGTGAGCAGATGACCGATTGCCGTTTGGATTTGGAATTTCCGGACACTACTTGGTTTTCTTGCCAGCTCTGCTTGATACGTGACCATGCATTTCTCAACCAGTCCGCGCTTCTGGATAGCGATGGCGCACTCGAGCTCCGATACTTCAACCGTCTCAAGTGATGATCGCAAAACCTGTTCCGCAAGAGCCGCATTTCGCAAGCCATCGGCAGCATCTGCCCGGCGGCTATTCCATTTATCAATCAGCTGTGGAAAACGCTTTAATCCAGCATCCAGGACATCCATAGCATCATGAAATCGTCCAGCCGTCAGGTAAACATCTGCAAGGCTCAAACGAATGGCAGGCTCGGATGCGGCATACCCACCCCGAATAGCAAGCTGAAGTGCATCTGTATAGTGAGACGCAGCTTTCGCATAGTTACGATCAATGCGCTCGACATCCGCGAGTCCAATCGCAGGAGCAGGGTTGAGTGGAGCCAGTGTACGTGCGGCTTTGAAGTCACTTCTGGCGCGGTCCAAGTTGCCACGCTTTAGCTCTGCAATACCCTGTGTCACGACGAGGTCGGGGCTTGTCTTTGTCCGAAGCGCATCGGGCGATTCACCTTGGGATCCCCCTCCCCCCTTCATCCGGGCATCGCCAAGAAGAAGGGCAGCCTTCGCATCGTTTGGATCAAGAGAAACGGCACGCTCCAAAACGCGGATTGCTTCATCGACCTGGCCTGTCGATAGAAGCGCCAATCCATAGTTAATATGCGGCCTCGGCCACTCTGGTTGTTGCTTTAGGATACGCCTGTAAATCTCTTGTGATGCCTTTGGATCACCGGCAAACTGATGCAGGTCAGCCTGCAATAGCATCAAGATGCTACAGCTCGCGGTACGGTCCATGTATTCTTTGATTTTACGAATCGGGGCGGCGAGGTCTAATACGCCCGTATCCGAACCATATTTACGTGTGATCTCCAGCCAAGTGGCATTAGCGGTCGCATCGGTGCCGGCAAGCGACTGCACTGCGTGCTTGAGAAGCATCGTGACAGGATCACCATGCGTCGCAGACTGTGCCTTTGAAAGGAATTGATTGGCAGAGACCAGATCTCGAAGCTGGATGTACGCGAGGGCTGCGGTCCACTGAACAACTACATTTGTGTCGAGTTTTGCCAAGTCGCCGAGAAGCCCAGCCGCTTTGCGAACATTTCCACCGCGGAGAGCCACATCGGCGCCTTTAAACGCTACGACAACACGTTGCATATCGTTCACTGGAGGAGACTCCGTAGGCGGTTCTGGGATTCGGTAAGCTCCATTGCAGCCGATGGCATATAGGTGGCAGGAGTGGCTGCGAAACCGCCTCCACCTGATGATGTGTTTTCCGCGCCAAACTCCTGGTCACTCTGCGGAATGGCTGCGCTCGATCGCAAAGCCAACTGTGGTGCTGCTTGTAATTGCACATCAGATCCACCATTTGATGCATCAAGCGAAACGCTAGCCGCCCGCCCCATTGCGTTGTTTTCTATGGCGGATGATGCGACAATCAGCGGCTTCTTGCCCGGACTTAGGTTGTGCTCCCGGGAGTTCACGATTGTCGGCGGGAGAGCAGCGCTATCCTCAGAAACGGGTTCCCGCTTTGAGAATGGGTCGCTTGCATCGCCATCAAGCCTTGCTACAGACTTAGCCTGTTCACGGGTCGCAGCAAGCGCTGTATCGGGTGTAATCTCCTGAGAAGGTTTATCTGCTGGTATCGTTTGTGCCGGCATTGACTTACTGGCGAAAGATTGCACTCCCGAAGGAGTTACGGAGCGATTACCTCGGAGAAAAATGGCTGCAAAGGCAACGCCCGTGCAGGCAATGGCTGTGATAGCAATGGCCCTTGGAACAAGGTTTGTACGAACAACAACAGGGGCTGGCTCCGTGTCACATGTATCGGTATCCCGTGGGGGCAGCGCAGCCGAAAGCCGGGCCCAGGTTGCATCATTCGGTGTACTGGAAACGTCAAAGTTAAGATCAGCGATAGACGAGCCCCGCGTCTCTATCGATTGGATTTCCACCTGGCAGTGATGACAATGTGCTACATGGTGGCGTAGATAAGCATCGAGTAGGCCATTGCGTGTCGGCTGATACAGGTGATGTACCTGTACCCAGTTACAAAGCCTTTCATGAAGGGATGTCATCGCTCGGTCTCCATCGTATCTCTCAACTTCTTCATCGCATAATGCAAACGTGACCAAACGGTCCCAACCGATGTCCCTAGTAACTCGGCAATCTCATCACAGGACTTGCCATCGTAGTAATACATCGTAACGACACTCCTATGTTTCTCGCCCAGCCGATCAACCGCCGCTCTTAAAAGTACCGACTGATCCGCATTGATAGTAACGTCGGCAGGATCAAGTAATGACTGGCGAGTTGCATCCGTCGGACTCTCACCAGCCTCCAGGAAGTGTGCGTCCCCTTCCAGATCCTCTTGCGTTCTGTCACGTTCGGATTTCCGCTTTTCCCGATGGCGTAGCGCTGTGTTGACTGCAATGCGATAAAGCCACGTGGAAAACTGAGCATCTTGCCGGAATCGCGGAAGACCATTCCATGCACGCAGAAAGACATCCTGTAGAACATCATCAACATCTACAAACGATCCGCCCACACGGTACACAACCGATGCCATCGGGCGATGATAACGCTCATAAAGCTGGCGAAACGCAACTTGATTTCCTCGAGCAGCTTCTTTTACCAGGTGGGCATCATCGGTGGACGACCTTATCGCCATCCAAGTCCTCTTGATTGGGAGCAGATTGATTGCAAGTGTTGCCAACGTTTCACCACCTCGATGGTTAGAGTCGTATAGAGGCACAATCCTTCAAAGGAGATCTGCATGGTACGCTTATTCTACGATGGCAAGACGTGGGATATTTCAAAATCTGTTTCAATCCGTTGACACTCTGTTTACCGGGCGTGGAAAGGTCGATGATGACCTGTTGGAAGAGCTTGAAGAGGCACTTTTAGCGGCCGACTTAAGTCTACGTACCGTTGACAAGATTCTTGATGAAGTTCGGGAGCGCGTCCGGGATGGTCGCCTGAAAGACGCGAACGATGTCCGGACGACATTGATGTCAGTCATTGTGGACACGCTCGGTAAACCGGAAGACCATCGGTTAAGCGTCGCCCCCACTGTACCGACGGTTTACCTGATGGTTGGTGTTAACGGCGTCGGCAAAACAACCAGTCTTGGCAAGCTGGCTTACAACGAAGTTCAGGCCGGCAAGAAAGTCATTTTGGCTGCTGCTGATACGTTCCGTGCGGCGGCGGCAGACCAGCTGGCCATTTGGGCGGAGCGAAGCGGCGCAGAGCTCATTCGACAACATGAAAATGCAGATCCTGCAGCCGTCGTGTTTGATGCTATCCATGCGGCGAAAGCGCGCGGTGCGGATTTAGTCCTCGTGGACACCGCGGGCCGCCTCCATACACGGACAAACCTCATGGAGGAGCTTGCCAAAATTCGCCGTGTTTGCGAACGTGAGCTGGGCCGGGCACCCGATGAGGTCTTACTCGCGCTTGATGCAACAACCGGACAGAATGCCGTAACCCAAGCGAAGGAGTTTACACAGGCTGCTGGGGTGACTGGGATAGTTCTCGCCAAGCTGGATGGCACAGCGCGCGGCGGCATCGTCGTGACACTACGCGAGGAACTTGGCATTCCTGTAAAGCTGGTTGGCGTCGGCGAAAAGCCAGGCGACCTGCGCGAATTCCATCCCGATTTGTTCGTGCAGGCAATGTTGTCGTAGCTTAGCATTGCTGCTAAACATAAAAAGTCCCCGTCTGGTCGTGCCAGACGGGGACTTTTCAGCTTACAAAGGTCTTCTCAGACCTTCCAGCCCTTGCGGTATTCCTTGCGAAGCATCGCGTTTGCACGCTCATTATTTGTCTTGAGCTTACGTGCGTCCCACTCAATCGCTTCACCTGTTCGGTAAGCAACAGTGCCAAGAAGAACGGTTTCCGTCAATGCACCTGCGTAATCGAAGTTACACGTGGTCGGTCCACCGTTACGAATCGCCTGCATCCACTCTTCGTAATGTCCAATCGAATCCGGGATGGACTTTGCTGGTGGAACAAACCCAGTGAACTTATCTTCAGGCAAAAGCTTGTAGCGACCGTAGTCTGCAAGCAACATTCCCTTGTCACCGATGAATAGCGAACCATCACCCCAAGACTGGGCGCCAGCCTTTTTGAAGGCATCGCCAGCCATGTTGCCATCGTACCAAGTGACCTTTACCGGAGGTTGGGTACCACGCGCAGGGAAGTCATATTCAACTTTGACTCCTTCTGGCGCGAATTGTGGGTGTGCTGCCGGTCCGGATGCCGCAATACGCGTTGGGTGCCGCAGATCCAGCGCCCAGAACACAAGGTCGATATGGTGGCAGCCCATGTCACCGAGGGTTCCATTTCCGTATGCCCAATATCCACGCCAGCGTGCTGGATGGAAGACTGGGTGGTAAGGCGCAACCGCGCATGGTCCAAGCCACTCATCCCAGTGCATGTTCTCTGGTGTGCCATCGGAATATGGCTCGAGGTCACGCCCGGACCAAGCCTTTCCAACACGGGTGTGCACTTCAAGGACATTGCCAATTGCACCGCTGCGGATAAGCTCAACGACTCGGCGGTAGTTAGGTTCTGCATGAATCTGCGTGCCCATTTGGGTAACACGCTTCTTCTTCTTGGTGAGCTCAGCGATTTTACGGGCTTCTTCAACCGTGTGTGTCAGTGGCTTTTCGCAGTACACATGGAGGTTATGATTGAGCGCAAACGCAGTAGCCGGAGCATGGTTGTGGTCAGGGGTGCTGATAACAACGGCATCCAGTCCCTTTTGCTCTACAAGCTTTCGGTAATCTGTGTAAACAACAGCATTTGGAAAACGCTTCTTCGCAACGGCGATGTACTCATCGTCGATATCACAAATAGCCGTGATGTTCTGTGACTGCACACCATCGATGTTAGCCAACGCACGGTTGTTTGTTCCGATGATTCCGATATTCAGCTTCTCGTTGGCTGATTGCCCCAACGCCTGATTGCCTGCTGCCATCCACAATGCTCCTGCGCTAAGCGCTGAACCGGAGATAAATCGCCTTCGCGAAAGTTCTTCCATAACCTTACCTCAATCCTGACCAAGAGTGCCCTCATACATTCACCGTAAAAAGCTCAAATCCATGCTGGATTCTGACTAATCAAGGGCAAATGCGATGTACTTATTTCCCGACTTCGTCCCAAGTTTTCCGCCGCCTCCAGCGGCAATGACAACGTATTGCTTTCCATTGACCATATAGGTACAAGGAGTCGCATAGCCTCCAGCACCAAGGTCAGCGGCCCAGAGCTCTTTCCCCGTGAACTTGTCGTATGCACGAAACTTTTCGTCTGGAGAACCTCCGATGAACACCAGCCCACCTTTTGTGACGATGGTTCCTCCAAACGACTGAGCTCCAAGTCCCTTTTGCCCTTTACTCTCTAGTTCGGGATATGCACCGAAGACCTTTCGCCAAGCAAAGGTTCCTTTGTTCAAATCCACTGCAGTAAGCCATCCCCAAGGCGGCTTAATCCCCGGATACCCCTCATGATCGTTGAACCACTGATAGCCATTGAAGTCATAGCCTCCGCGGGAGTTTGCAGTAAGCCCCATCACGGATGGAATGTCATTCGTATTGATATAAAGGTAACCCGTTTCCGGATCAAAGCTGGCACCTGACCAGGTCGCGCCGCCATGGAAACCCGGAGCTACCACTGTGCCCTGCACACTCGGTGGGAGATGCTCTTTTCCATACAGCAGTGATGTCAGCTGCTTCTTAACACTTGCCGCCGCTTCAGGTGTACGGTTCGTAACATCAGCATCGGTGAACCCGGAGCGGGACAGCGCTGGTGGAGCGAGTGGTGCTGGTTGTGTAGGGGATGTCCACTCGCCTGGCACTGTTGATTTTGGGGCAGCCTTTTCTACGATTGGAAACAGGCTTTTACCCGTAATACGGTCGAAGACATAGATAAAGCCTGTTTTTGTTGGCTGCGCTACGGCATCGATGCGCTTGCCCTTACTCGCGACATTTACAACCAAGGGAGGACACGGATTGTCATGGTCCCAGACATCATGGTGGACGGTTTGGAAGTGCCACAAGCGTTTTCCAGTACGGGCATCCAATGCGAGCGTGGAATTCGCAAACAGGTTGTTTCCCGGCCGATCACCGCCATAAAAGTCGGATGCGGCAGAGCCTACACCGCAGAAAACAATCCCACGTGCTGCATCCACCGTAAAGCCACTCCAAGGATTGGCTCCGGAACGATTCTTCCACCCATCATTTAGCCAAGTCTCAGCCCCCGCCTCATAAGGCTTTGGAACCGTATGGAAGCGCCAGACCTCCCTACCTGTCCGGACATCAAATGCACGAATGTCGCCTGGTGCTCCGGGTTGTCCCTCAGAATTTACGACTGGGACAATAACAGTGTTTTGGTAGATGGCAACCGCGGATGTGACAGAAAGGTTGGCACCAGACAGATCACGTTCAAAGCCATCCTTGAGGTTGATAAACCCACTCTTGCCAAACATCGGATCCGGCTTACCCGTCAACGCATCGATGCTCCAGAGGCGCCCATTCCCTGTGCCAAATAGGATGCGCCGTTTCCCCTTGGCCTTTCCATCACTCCAATACGCAACGCCACGGTTTACACCACCAGCCGACGGATCAAATTGCCAAATCGTCTTGCCAGTTGCGGCTTGAAGTGCAACAACTTTCTGATTGACCGTTGTCAGATACATGACACCGGAAACAACGATAGGCGTGCATTCCAGCGTACTCCGCTCGGATGCATCATCAACCGTAAACTCCCACACCTTCTTTAGTTTGGTGATGTTTGAGCGGTTGATTTGATTAAGTGTGCTGTAGCGCATCCCTCCGGAATCGTTGCCAACGACGCGCCAATCCTCGGATGTCCGCTCATCTACGACAGGAATGCCATGATTGATCACAGTAGTCTTCACTTTGATGTTTCCTTTCAAGGGTAAGTCCCGGGATGTCGTTACCAGTTGCTTTCCATTAGATGCATCAAATCCGTTTTCTGCAATTGCATCGAATGTTGCGAAAACAACCGGTGTGGAGTCATTCGTACCACTCCATACCTGCAAATCATCGATCATCCCTGAACATGTCAGGCCATCCGGAGGATAGCCACCAACCCAAAATTCACCGGAATCTGGAAGCAGATCAGGTCGGGAACAGGGCTTTTCGAAGGCCAACTTGCCATCGATACGCATCGCGACCCGAGATTCTGAAATCCTGACATCGATTTCATGCCACTTGCCATCCGTAACGACGGCTTCTGAAACAAACAGGCTTGGTGAACTCCCTGGGACATAAACGGCCAAGCGTCCGCTGCCAGCCTCTGTGAATACTTCCCAATGGGATTTGCTCGACTTTAGCCCTTGTGCAACCAAGATGTTGTATGTAGTGGCTTGTGTCAGCTTAGCCTGAAGTCTAACGCGCAGTGGAAGCTTGGCAACATCAGCACTGGGAGACAACCTAAGTGCTCCATTGGTGACATCAGCCGCCATCCCTTTGGGACTCGCTGCCATCACCGGCTTGCTCTGGATACGCTCGAGAGGAAAGGCAAGGACCTCCCGCCCGGCGGCATAGGCTAGTCCCCGGCGGATGAACTCGGCGTGTTCAGGCGTAAGAACAGCTCCGGCATCATGGCCAAGAAGTGTCTGAACGACTACACCACGCCCAGCTTTATACGTGTACGCCAGTGGTTCGGATTTCCCAGTCACCTGAGATGTCGCGGCTAACAATGGAGTAACAGGATCTATACCTACCTGTGCGCAATAGAGCTCATCGGTGGTCGTAAATCGCTTCAGCCCACGAGTGAGGATATGGTCTGGCTGAGTGACATTTACGCTGAAGGTCCCATACGCATCATGATTCGCTTTGCCATCCACCCAAACGCGGCGTGAAAAACCACCATGATAGTCCGTCCAATCCCGCCACGCGCCATTGGCAAAGTGAAGCAAAAAGAGCCCCCCACCTCCGCGGACATACTTGGATAATTTCCCCCTAGCCACCGCAGACAAGGTTGCCGACTCCCAGTTGCAATAGTTGATGAGGAGGACATCTGTTGTTGCAAGTACATCCCCGGTGAGCAGCTCAGGATCGTAAATGACTTCAAGTTCGAGGCGCTTATCGCTGGCTGTAACGTGATGCAGGGCTGCAGTGGTTGCCTTCCAGTCGTGTGCCGGGTGATGATGTCCTGTAAGAACCGTGACCCGGATTGGGTCATCGGTTGGGATGCTGGCCGTGTCAACACCAGCCGCTGGAACGCTTTGCTTTGCTGTCCAGAGGATAGCATTACAGAGCATTTTACGGATATTGGCATCCTTATACGTCGAAAGCGCGTGTCCACCGGTATACCCAAAACCGCGTCCACCATCGGGGCGGGTCACGGCCCAGCCTACCGTCTGAGCAATACCACCTTGTGGCCGAAGGGTCTGAAGCAAATCAACGCGCCGTGGATCGCTTTTACGAAAACGGAGCTGCGTGTAGAACTCCTCTTGAACCTTGTATGGTCGTACTCCCCGCACAATCGGATGCATCGGCAAAGGCAGGGAAACCGATGCCAGCCAGTTGTCGATAGCACTCGCCCAGTGGTTAGCACCTGAGCCGCTTTCATAGTCAAAGTGCCCACCAACCCAGTCAAGATATCGATCACCATCCACTCCGAGAGGAGCAAACGTCGCGTAGTGCAGCGTTACAAAACCGCAGCCACGTAGCATTTGTTTCTGAATGACTTCCATTCGCCCGGGATGCAGCAGTGGGTGATCTAGGCGGTTGTGGTCTGAGCCATCCGCGTAAACAACAATGGTATCGGCGGTATCAAGGAGCTTTGGGTCATCCGGCCAGCCGTACGGGACGACCGTTGTCTTGAGAGACGGGTCGTGCGCGCGGAGCGTCCGGGCGAGCAGGCGGCACGCCTGCTCATATTCGTGATCACCAGGTCCATGGCTCTTGGTCCCAGCCAAAAAGACAATATGCTTTCCTTTAGTAGGCTCTGCTACATGCGAGCTGCTTGGTAACACAAACATCAAGAGCGTAAGCACTGCACCAAACGCCCGCAACCACGACTGGTAAACCAGAAACCGTCCTGACTTCATTACGGTAATTCAGGCATCCGACACAAAAGTACCTGCACCAACATGCTGCACTTGGCGGTGAAATGTTGACTATGCGGAGAGGAATTACCGCAGCCGTCGATACGCCAGCGTGAAGATGGCATCGGAGACGTACGGTGTAGTGCGAAATGGACGGACATTTTCTGAAACGGCTAGCTCGGCGACATCGTTGAGAGACAGCTTTGTACGCACGGTAAACGTCATTTGGCGTCGCTTGTTACCAGACATCGGCAAACCGAAA
>JACCDI010388667.1_pt1 | contig 10638 bp, 10 predicted proteins | sample 7442791 | NCBI WGS metagenome assembly JACCDI01 (sample SAMN15323434, study PRJNA562643) | freshwater metagenome | isolation source: river surface water | place: USA:Blue River Watershed | collected 2017-08-15
ACCCGTTATTTATTTTGCTTATCATAAATGTTATTTAGGCGAACTAAAAATTGGGGTGTATAACAATGCCATTTGTATGTGCGATTGGCGGTACAGGCGGATGCGTGTTGCCATTGATGAACGATTGAAAAAATTTTTTAAAGCAGAGTTGTTAGAAGCGCATCATCCTTTAATTACCGAATTTATCCATCAACTTCAAGCTTATTTAGATAAAAAGTTACAAAATTTTACTATACCTATAGTTTTTGCAGGAACAGCTTTCCAACAAAATGTTTGGCAACATTTAATACAAATTCCTTATGGTACAACAATAAGCTACAGTGCATTAGCACAAAAAATGAATATGCCCGATGCTGTAAGAGCTGTAGCAACTGCCAATGGTGCTAATGCCATTTCGATCGTTGTACCCTGCCACAGGATAATTGGGAACAATGGCGATTTAGTTGGCTATGCCGGCGGATTACCAGCTAAACAAAAACTATTAACACTAGAAAATCCAAACCCTCCTAACACTTTACCTTTTTGGGACTAAAGTTAAACGTGGTAATATTTCGGAAAAAAATGGAATCTGATTCCATTTTTTTCCGAAAAACTAGGATTTAATTTCATTTAAATTTCGCCAATTTTGTACAATTGTACCATTACTTCTGCATTGATAAGTATCTCCAGAGTGTAATAAAAAAGACGATTTACTTTTAGATAAACCCAACCAATAATTTAAATTTTTAAAAAAATCTACCTGAATCGTTTTACCAGATTTAATTTCTACAGGAATCAAATCTGCACCATCCTCAATAATTAAGTCTATTTCTCTACCTGTTTTATCCCTCCAATAAAATAAATTAATAGGTAAACCTTTATTGGTTAATTTTTTTACAAACTCTGTAACAACCATGGTTTCAAAAATTGCTCCTTTTAAAGGATGCGAACTTAAATGATTTTGATTTCTTATTCCTAGTAAACTACAAACTAAAGAAGTATCATAAAAATATATCTTAGGTCGTTTTACAATAGTTTTATTAAAATTTTGATAATGAGGTTTTAATAAATAAATTATATAACTACTTTGTAAAACACCTAACCAAGATAATATAGTTTTATTATCCACGCCAACATCTGTAGCTATTGAATTAGCATTAAATTCTTGTCCGGTTCTTCCTGCTAAAATTCTCAAAAACTTTTCAAAAACATACAAATCGTTAATGTTTTTAATTTGTCTTACATCTTTCTCAATATACGTTTTAATATAGTTTGGGCACCAATCTTCAAAAGGTATGTTTTGATCATAAATTGGAGGATAAAAACCTTTTAAAATTAACTCTTCATCATGTTGTGGCAATAAATTTTCGTTTCTCAATTCCTCCACAGATAAAGGTAAAAGTTCTAAATATCCAACTCTGCCAGCTAAACTTTGTGAAATATTTTGTTGTAATAAAAAATTATTTGAGCCTGTTAAAATAAACTGACCCTTAGCAGGATTGTTATCTAAAATTTCTTGTAAATAAGAAAACAATTGAGGTGCTTGTTGTATTTCATCTAAAATTGCATCATTATAGGTATTTAAAAAACCTCTTGGGTCGTCGTTTGCAAATCGTCGAGTATCCAAATTTTCCAACGAAACATATTTTTTTTCAGGAAAAATACTTTTAACCAAGGTTGTTTTCCCTGTTTGTCGGGCTCCAACTATGGCTACACACTTAAATATTTGTGCTAAATCTATTAGTTTTTTAGTTGCTTCTCTGTAAATCATAGGAACAAAAATAGGAATAAATTGGAATCAGATTCCAATTTTTTCCTATTTTTAACAAATTGTTTACGATAAATAATCGTGGTTTTGGTAAAAATTATCATAACAATAAAAGTGTGTTTTTGTAGTAAAATTATATTAAACATTACAAGTTAATAAGTTTGTTTATATGTGTGAAAAATTAAGTGCTTATTTTATTGATATAAGCCTAGTAATTCCGTAAAATTGCATCTTTATTGTTTCTTAAAAATTTTCCGATTAAAATGAGTGAATTAAAACAGATTAAAAGTGCGTTGATTTCTGTATTCGACAAGAGTAATTTAGATGAAATTGTATTAAAATTAAACGAGTTAAATGTTACTATATATTCCACTGGAGGAACTCAAACTTTTATTGAGCAATTGGGTGTAAAAGTAACACCTGTAGAGGATGTTACAGATTATCCATCTATTTTAGGAGGACGAGTTAAAACCTTACACCCTAAAGTTTTTGGCGGAATTTTGGGCCGTAGAGAATTGGCAGAAGATGTTGCACAAATGGAAGCGTACAATATCCCCGAAATTGATTTGGTTATTGTAGATTTATATCCGTTTGAAAAAACTGTTGCTTCGGGCGCTGGACATGAAGATATTATCGAAAAAATTGATATCGGTGGAATTTCCTTAATTCGTGCTGCTGCAAAAAATTATAAAGATACGGTTATTGTTCCTTCCAAAAATCAGTACGGCTATTTGTTGGCTTTGTTAAAAGAAAACAAAGGACTTACCTCTATTGAGGACCGTAAAAACTTAGCTAAGGCGGCATTTAATGTTAGTTCCCATTACGATACAGCGATTTTTAAATATTTTGACGAAGGAAACGAAACTGCTTTTAAAGAAAGTTTCGAGGTTTCTCAATCCTTACGTTACGGTGAAAATCCACATCAAAAAGGAATTTTCTTTGGCGATTTATCGGAATTATTTGATAAAATTCACGGTAAAGAATTGAGCTTTAACAACTTATTGGATGTAGATGCTGCGGTAAATTTAATAGATGAATTTACAGATATAACTTTTGCTATTTTAAAACACAACAATGCGTGTGGTGTAGCAAGTAGAAATACCGTTTTAGAAGCGTGGAATGATGCTTTAGCTGCAGATCCTGTTTCGGCATTTGGTGGTGTATTAATTACCAACACAAAAGTAGATGCGGAAACTGCCGAAAAAATTCAGGAAATTTTCTTTGAAGTTTTAATTGCTCCAGATTATGATGCAAAAGCTTTAGAGATTTTAACCAGCAAAAAAAATCGTATCATCTTACGTCGTAAAAACATCCAATTACCTCAAAAATCTTATCGTACAGCTTTAAACGGAGTTTTAGCTCAGGATAGAGACGCTGTTACCGAAACCGAACAAGATTTAAAATTGGTAACCCACAAAAATGTAAATGCGCAAGAAATTAGCGATTTATTATTTGCCGCTAAAATTTGCAAACACACTAAATCTAACACTATTGTTTTTGCAAAAAACAAACAATTGTATGCAAGTGGAACCGGACAAACATCTAGAGTAGATGCTTTAAAACAAGCGGTGGTTAAAGCCAAGGAATTTGGTTTTGATTTAAATGGTGCTGTAATGGCGTCCGACGCTTTTTTCCCTTTCCCAGATTGCGTAGAGTTAGCTTGTAACGAAGGTGTTAAAGCGGTTATCCAACCAGGTGGTTCTATCAAGGATCAAGAATCGGTAGATTACTGCAACCAAAACAATATGGCTATGGTAATCACTGGCATTCGTCATTTTAAACACTAAAAAAACACCTCAACAAAATGGGATTATTCAGTTTTTTAAATCAAGAAATTGCTATCGATTTAGGTACTGCCAACACTTTAATCATCGAAAATGATAAAGTAGTGGTGGACGAACCTTCGATTATTGCTAAAAACCGAACCACAGGTGAGGTGATGGCAATTGGTAAAAAAGCTATGCAAATGCATGGTAAAACCCACGAAAACATCAAAACTATACGTCCGTTAAAAGACGGTGTAATCGCGGATTTCCAAGCAGCAGAAGAAATGATTAGAGGGTTTATTAAAATGATCAACGAAGGAAAAAAGAAGTATTTTAAACCTTCTAACATTCGTATGGTTATTTGTATTCCTTCTGGTATTACAGAAGTAGAAAAACGTGCCGTAAAAGACTCGGCAGAGCATGCAGGTGCAAAAGAAGTTAGGTTAATTCAAGAGCCAATGGCTGCTGCTATTGGTATTGGAATAGATGTAGAAGAACCTATGGGTAATATGGTAATTGATATTGGTGGTGGTACTTCCGAAATTGCCGTAATTGCTTTAGGTGGTATTGTGTGTGATAAATCCATACGTGTTGCGGGTGATGAATTTACGCAAGATATTGAAGATTACATGCGCCGCCAACACAATATTTTAGTGGGTGAGCGTACTGCAGAAAGAATTAAAATTGAAGTGGGCTCGGCTTTAACCGAATTGGACAATCCACCAGAGGATATGGCTGTGCACGGTAGGGATTTAATGACAGGTATACCCAAAGCAATTGTTGTTTCTTATTCTGAAATTGCACATTGTTTGGATAAAAGTATAACCAAAATTGAAACTGCGATTTTAAGTGCCTTAGAAATGACACCTCCTGAATTATCTGCAGATATTTTTAGAACTGGTATTTATTTAGCTGGCGGTGGCTCCATGTTACGTGGTTTAGATAAACGTATTTCGTTAAAAACTAAATTACCAGTTCATGTAGCGGATGATCCTTTAAGAGCAGTAGCTAGAGGTACGGGAATTGCCCTGAAAAACTTTGATAGATTCCCTTTCTTAATTAAATAAATTTAAGCCTCTATTGAAGAGGCTTTTTTTTACATTACTATTTATGAATAAAACAATTGAAAATTATTTAATTAATGGTTGTATGCGTTGTAAATATGGCGCAACTCCACAATGCAAAGTAATAAAATGGAGCGCCGAATTAGAATTGTTACGCGGCATTGTTTTACAAACTCATTTAAAAGAAGAAATTAAATGGGGTTCGCCTGTATATACTTTAAATGATAAAAATATTATTTCGGTTAATGTTTTAAAAGATAGTGCAAATATTGTATTCTTTAAAGGTGTTTTGCTTCAGGATAAACATAAAATTTTACAACAACAAGGAAACGTTCAACTAGGACGAATTGCTAAATTTACCAATACAAACGATATTATTTCACTAGAAAATATATTGCTGGAGTATATTCAAGAAGCTATTGATGTTGAAAAAAGTGGTAAAAAACTGGAAACTCCAAAACCAACTATGGAAATTCCAAATGAATTAACTCAAGTTTTTGAGGAAGAACCCGAATTTAAAAACGCCTTTTACAAATTAACTCCAGGCCGACAAAGAAGCTATATCATTCATTTTTCGCAAGCCAAACAATCCGCAACTCGTTTGGCTCGTATTCACAAAAACAAAGATTTAATTTTTAAAGGTATCGGTTTTAATGATAAATATTAACGATTGAGTATTTCAAATAAAGCTAAAGTAGTTTGATTTTCAATTTATAAAACAATTGTTTTTACGATAAATAAGATTTAATTTTATAGTTTAAACCAATTAAGCAAAAGCTATTGAAAATCAATACCTCCATAAAGTGGTATAATCATACAATTGTAGAAGTACTTAGTGCTTTTTTAGCTGCTTTTTTGGTATTGTACCTCATCCAAAATGCCTTAAATTATTTATGGATTTTAGCTGTTGTATTGTTATTGGCTATTTATTATTACCAATTACGATTTACCAAATGGCTATTTTGGATAGGTTTTATTCCGCGATTTATTGCTTTATTTTATGTAACGGAATATGTGCAAGGATATAAAAATATATATATTCCGGGTATTTTAATGCACCACAATACACCTCCATTTATTCAAAATTTAACGACTGATAATTTACCTGTTTTAGAGGAATCGTATCAAAAATGGATATCAGAAATTTTAAATAACGAACCATATAATACAAGTATATTTTTAGGTCCGTTAAAAATCCTGTTTTCTTATTTAATAACCAGTTTTAAAAACTCTATTTTATCTCTTTTTATAGTAAAATTGGTGTTGCTAATTACCGAAACTTTTTTGTATCATATCACCGCGAAAATGTTGGAGCGCTACAAATTATCCGCAAAAAACATTTTATGGTATTGGGCAAATCCTTTGGTTTTTGCTTTAATATATTTTTATGGTGCTGTGGATGTAATCGCTTTATTGTTTTTAGTACTATCCTTACATTATTTTGCTGTGGTACAAGATATTAAAGCGGGTTGGTACTGGTTTTTAGCTATAATTTTTCAGCCTTTAATTTTGATATTTAGTCCGATTATACTCCTAAAACTACAAAATTTTAGGCGTAATAAAGTGATTCTGTTAAGCATACTATTTTTAGCAATAACTTATTTTCCCTTTTACCAATTTTTGCCTATTGTTTTGTCTTTTGAATCCGATAAATGGAATATCATAAACCAATGGGCTACAAAAAACTTAATGTTAGAAATTGGATTTTTAATTAGCGTATTGTTAATCAACTTTTTAATCGGATTAAAATTTAGATATCACAACCGACTAGATTTGGTAAAAGTATTATTTTTCACCACCCTACTCTCCTATTTATTTGTACCCGAGTTAAATATTACCTTCCTAATTTTCCCACTATTTTTTGCTGTATTTACCCTAAAAATACCCGCACAAAAATCATAATTACTCCTTGAAATTAACCGCAATCTGATTTAAAATATCGTAAATTTCTTGGGCTTCCTCGGTATTTACCAATTTACTTCGGTACTCTTTTATGCCCGGATAAGCTTTAAAATAATTGGTATAATGACGGCGCATTTCTAATACACCCAACTTTTCGCCTTTCCACTCGATAGATTTATCCAAATGCTCTCTGGCAGCCTCTACTCGTTGTGCAATCGTTGGCGGATCTAACATTTCGCCCGTTGCCATAAAGTGTTTTATTTCATTAAAAATCCACGGATAACCAATGGCTGCCCTTCCAATCATCACGCCATCTACACCATATTTTTCACGATATTCTTTGGCTTTTTGCGGACTATCGATATCTCCGTTGCCAAATACCGGAATTTTCATTCGAGGATTATCCTTTACCGCTTTAATTAAACTCCAATCTGCCTCCCCTTTATACATTTGTTTACGGGTACGTCCATGAATAGAAATTGCCTGAATACCAATATCTTGTAATCTTTCGGCAACATCCACTATAAACTTCGTGTTTTCGTCCCACCCCAACCTAGTTTTAACCGTTACAGGTTTGTTGGTAGCATCCACAATTGCTTTAGTTAAACGTACCATTTTAGGAATATCTTGTAAAATAGCCGAGCCAGCACCTTTACAAACTACTTTTTTAACCGGACAACCATAGTTGATATCAATTAAATCCGGATTAGCTCTTTCCACCACTTTAGTAGCCTCAATCATTGCATCCAACTCGCCACCAAAAATTTGGATGTCAATAGGTTTTTCGTAATCAAAAATATCTAATTTTTGTACACTTTTATCCGCATCTCTAATCAAACCCTCCGATGAAATAAACTCGGTGTACATTAAATCTGCACCATTTTTTTTACAAAGCGCCCTAAAAGGCGGATCGCTAACATCTTCCATAGGTGCCAACAATAAAGGGAACTCTCCTAACTCAATATTTCCTATCTTTACCACTTTAAAATTTTTCAACAAAAATAGTGATATCTTATGTGGTATAAAAGTTTACATCAAGCTAATATCAGCAAACAATTGTTTATTGTAGTTTTATTTTGGATTATAGCAAATATTTTGGTGATCACATTAAGCTCCGTTATATTTAAAATTTTCCCAGATTTTGCTTCACAATACAACGTTTATATGGAAGAAATTAACCGTTTAATTGTAAGTTTAGATGAGGATAAAGATATTCCCGAGCAATTGCTAATAATGGGAAAAGAGCTTAAACAAAGTATCAGTAACCGTTTTTTTTACTCCATACTAATATTTCAATCGCTGTATAACATCATTAATTATGGTATTTTGGCAATTATTTTACGTAAACTATTGTTTCAAAAAACGGTTTTGCCTTATCGTAAATTAAAACTTCCTGTATTAATCATAACTGTTTTATTGTTTTTTGCCGCGATGCCTATTTTAAACGAAAGCACTAAATTAAACGAATATTTGGGTTTAGATAAATTAGATTTACACGCCGAGGAAAGCAGTTATAGTGTTTTATTAACTACCTATAGTTTGGTTATTGATAGCAATATCAATCATCAAATTATCATTATTTTATGCATGGCATTAATTCCTGCAATTGGCGAAGAGTTGTTTTTTAGAGGAGTTTTACAAAAAATTTTAAGCGAAAAAATAGATTATCATGTAGCTATTTTAGTGGCTAGTTTGTTGTTTAGTTTGTTTCATTTTGAGTTAGTAGCCTTTTTTTATCGCTTTTTATTTGGAGTAATTTTAGGGTATTTGTACTATTATACCAAAAATATTTTTCCATCCATGTTACTACATTTTGTCAATAATTTTACCTCGATAATAGCACTTAATTACGCACCTAATTTAACCGAAATAAATAACTCGGATAGTTTCCCCACAAGCGTACTAATTTTTTCGTGCTTTAGCTTAGCTTTTATTTTTTATACACTACATTTGTACAACCATCAAGCTAAGGATTAAAAAAATATTTTTAACGATGAGTTTTTATAAATCAAATTGAAAACATGCTTTTAGAGAACTTAAAACAAGATTTAAGCTTAAGAAATGAAAAACTTTATAGAGGTTTTTAAAAAAATTGGTGGATTATCGCTGGAAAATGAAAAAATTCTTATGTCCTCAATCAAAAAGGTTTCCATTAAAGGCAAATCAATTTTACAAAAGGAAGGCAAAATTTCAAATAAGATTTTTATTGTAGAAGAAGGAATTGTAAGAGCTTTTTATCTTAAAGACGGAAAAGAAATAACCTATAGCATAGCTACTCAAAATGATTTTATTGGATCAATGACTAGTTTTTTCATGCGTACTCCAAGTAATAAAATTATAGAAACCTTAGAAGATAGCGTTTTATGGGAATTTGAGTACGAAAAATTAGAATGCTTGTTTGATATGAATCCTGAACTTGCTAAGGCAGGAAGATTATTTGCAAACTATGGTATTGCATATATGGAACAACGATTTGATAACATGATGTTTTATACTGCCAAAGAACGTTATGAAATACTATTAAAAAATAGACCTGAGGTGGTTAAAAAAGTTCCTCTAGGAATAATTGCTTCCTATTTAGGAATAACTCAAGAAACATTAAGTAGAATAAGAAAATAGATTTTTTTGACAAATATCAAAAGTTTTATTTATACCAAATGCTAATTTTGAAATAAATTAAATCTTATGAATACATCAAATTCTTTTTCCAACGCCGAATACAAGGGAATTTCTTTAATCAAGTGGAATTTTGGAACGGCTTTAACCTTTTTTATTATGGCATTGAGTATATTTATTGGTTGGGATACTCCTGCTATTTGTTATCAATTAACAGCAATATTTGGTTTGTTATTTCTAATCAATGGTCTTTTAGGAATGACGAAGTTAGGCAATACCATTTTTTGGAAATTCACATCTTATCTTTTTGGTTCTCTAATGATTCTTTTCGCTTTTCCATCTCTGTATCGTCAAATAAGTTTAGGTCAACGAGGACTATTGGTTGGTTCAACATACTATTCTATTTGTGTAGCTATGCTTATAATTGGAATTATAGGTCTTGCATTCCTGTATATAAATAGAAAATCTTTTAAATCGTGATAGTTACCAAACCATCGTTTAATCACTATAAAATCCATACCGAAATCTTTATTGATGCAAGTCCCGAACAAGTATGGAGTGTATTAACTGATGTAAAAAATATCAAAACTTGGAGTAAAACTATAATTATTTGTGAAGGCAACCTAAAAGATAAAAGTAAAATAATTGTTCAAATTAAACCTTTTCCTTTTATCAATTTCACGAAAAAATATAACCATAAAATAATTGTTAAAGAGGGCGAAAGTTTTGGTTGGAATGATACGCATATTTTAGGAGCTTATGATAACCACCAATTTATATTAAATTCAAGAGAAAACGGTAGAACTTACTTTGTGCATTCTGATGAATTAATTGGTGGAATGACATGGTTAATTGGTAGATTGAAGATGAAATTTTTGCAAAATTTATATACTCGTTTCAACAAGGAATTGAAATTAGAAACTGAAAAAAGATTTTTAAATCAGCAAGTTTGATTAAAATATTTATATGAAAAAAATATTGATTATTATTATATTATCCTTATTTATTAATATTTTATCAAAAGCGCAATCAAAATATAATATAATCTATGAACCTCAATTAAGACAAAATTTTGCAGGCGAAAATTTTAATTCAGTATTTCACCTATTTGATTATGCAGATTCTATATTTATTCCAAAAAAACTCATCCTTACTGAAAAATATTACTCAAAAGTAATTAATCCTATTTATCGCTTTAGTAAGCTTTTCTTAACTAATTATTTGTTAACCGACTTAATCATGACGATGAACCATGAAAGATTTGGTCATGGATATAGAATGATTGAGTCTGGTGGTTCTATTGATGAGATTGTTTACAATTTACCTCCACCATTTACCAATGAATTCTCCTATATTAATACCATTTACCCTTCTAATTTTACAATACAACAAGAATTAATGTACCGTCTTGGAGGATCTGAAGCAAATCTTTTACTTACAGACATTATGCGTAAAAACATACTGTTAGATGAACGTTTTAATTACAATTTTGGACTTGCTTATCTTTATGGAAGTAATGATATGCCTGGCTACACTGCCTTTG
>JACCDI010974359.1_pt1 | contig 10636 bp, 10 predicted proteins | sample 7442791 | NCBI WGS metagenome assembly JACCDI01 (sample SAMN15323434, study PRJNA562643) | freshwater metagenome | isolation source: river surface water | place: USA:Blue River Watershed | collected 2017-08-15
GACACCGATAAGTATTCGCAGGCCCACGATGAGCGCTACGCAGATCTTGGTGACAAGATTCCAAAGACCGAATGCTTGAAGGATGTGCTTGAGCGCATGCTGCCATTCTGGCTGTCTGACATTCAGCCATCGCTAAAGAGTGGCAAGACTGTTTTGGTTACTGCTCATGGAAACTCACTTCGCGCACTGGTTAAGCATCTTGATGGTGTTTCTGATGAAGACATCGCCGAGTTAAACATTCCAACCGGTATTCCACTGGTCTACAAGTTGGATGAAAACTTCAAGCCGGTTGTTGCCGGTGGCGAGTACCTAGATCCAGAGGCTGCAGCCGCTGGCGCTGCGGCAGTTGCTGCACAGGGTAATAAAAAATAAGTGAAATAAGAAGTAAAACGCTTTTATTAAAAAATGCCTCCCAATCCTGGGAGGCATTTTTTGGCTTATTCAGTCTCGGCCCATTCGCCCGTGGTTAGGTAACTAACCTTCGAGGAAATGTCAACCACGTGATCAGCGAAGCGCTCGTGGTATCGGCTGGCCAAGGTCACATCCACGGTGAACATAGCGTTTTCTTTCCAGTCATCACCAAGCACCACGTCAAATACGTGACGGTGCAATTCATCAACTCGGGCATCCTGCGCCTGGATTTCGCGCGCAAAATCTGCATCGGTGTTTTTTAGAAGTTCAACAACCTGCTTGGCAAGTTTTACATCTAGTTGACCCATCTCGGCGAAGGTACCGGCAAGCGATGCAGGAACCGCTGAGCCTGGAAAGCGGTAGCGAGCAATCGCGGCGATGTGACCGGCAAGGGCACCCATGCGCTCAAGCGAGGCAGAGATTCGAAGCGCCGAAACCAGAACGCGAAGATCGCGAGCAACAGGAGATTGTTTCGCCAGGATCTTGATAACGAGCTCATCAAGAGCCAGCGCCTTGTTGCCGGTAGCGTCGGCGATCGCAATTGCTTCATCGGCCAGGGTGGCATCTGAGGTGGTGAAAGCCTTTGAAGCCTTCTCGATCACTCTGGCCGAGTCTGAGGCAATCTCAACTAGGCGGGCTTGAACCTCTTGCAACTGGGATTGGAAAATCTCGCGCACGCGGGCACCTCTCGTTTGAATTCCTGTGCAGAATCGCAGGCAAAGGTAAACAAAGGCCAAACTTTTACTGAACTGCCCAAGAATTCCCTATTTTTAGCGGGTTCTGGGCTGTTAACCAAGGAAACAAATCACCTAGTCTTGAATCGTGAGCTACTCCTGGGAATTCTGGTCATCGGTAATTCTTGCCTTTGTTACTGGCTCAGTTGCGACCGGACTAATCGTCTGGAGTTCTAGCAAAGCCCAGGATGCCCAGCAAAAAGCCCAGGTGATCCCCGATGGAATTACCGGTGCCCTGCACGCTTTGGCTACCGCCGGTTTGGTTCTGGACTCAGACAACAAAATCGTTCGAGCCACCCGCAGTGCCTTTGCGCTTGGCCTGGTCCGCGATCAGTATTTGGTTCACCCAAAGCTGGTTGCTTTGGTCGATAAGGCGCGCAAATCAAAAAAGAGCAGCAAGGCTCGAGTCAAGGATTTTGCTCTGGCATCAGAAATTGGCGATGCCACCATCTGGGTAAACTCTCGCGCCCTGCACCTGGGTGAGGGCTTCGTGCTGCTTCTGGTCGAAGACCGCACGGAATCTCACAATCTTGAAGAAACTCGTCGCGATTTCGTGGCCAACATTTCTCATGAATTAAAGACCCCGATTGGTGCAATCAGTTTGCTTGCAGAGGCAGTTCAATCTGCGGCAGACGATCCAAAGCAGGTTCGCAAATTTGCCAAGAGCCTTGAAACCGAATCTTTGCGTCTTACTCAATTGGTGCAAGACATAATTCAGCTTTCGCGAGTCCAATCTGCAGACGTCGCGGGTGGAACCTCAGAGGTTGACCTACAGTTGGTTGTTGCCGAGGCAGTAGATCGCAATCGGGTCTTAGCAAATAAAAAGAAAATCCAACTGAAGGTTTCAACCACCGATGGCATTCGGGTTTTTGGTGATTTGGAATTGCTCACCACCGCCGCAAAGAATTTGATTGAGAACGCAATCTCTTACTCCGATACCGAATCACCGGTATCAATTTCACTGCGCAAGAAAAGTGGAGTTGCCGAGATCGCAATCAAAGACAAGGGTGCCGGAATTGCTCCTGAGGATCTGGACAGAATTTTTGAACGCTTCTACCGGGTTGACCAAAGCCGTTCACGGGCCACGGGTGGCACCGGGTTGGGGCTCAGCTTGGTAAAAAACATAGCCCAAAAGCACCTTGGTGAGGTTCAAGTCAAATCAAAGGTTGGCGCCGGTTCAACCTTCACAATTCGTATTCCATTAGCCACAGCTCCAATTGATGCCACAGGAAGTAAAAAATAATGACTCGAGTATTAGTTGTTGAAGATGAGCAATCGCTTCGTGAGCCTCTTGTTTACCTATTGAAAAAAGAAGGCTTTGAAACGGTAGAGGCTGCCGATGGCTCGCAAGCCATTGAACATTTTGAGAAGGGCAACATTGATTTGGTCCTGCTGGATCTGATGTTGCCTGGCATAAGCGGCAACGAGGTGTGTCGAATTATTCGCCAAACATCACAGGTGCCGATCATCATGTTGACCGCCAAGGATTCAGAAATTGACAAGGTCGTGGGTCTGGAAATCGGTGCTGATGACTACGTGACCAAGCCCTATTCCACTCGTGAACTTCTGGCGAGAATGAAAGCTGTTCTTCGTCGTCACACCGATGCGGTGCCGGTTAGTGACACCCCTGGCGTGATTGAGGTTGGCTCTGTGCGGATGGATGTGGATCGCCACATCGTTGAGGTGCACGGCGAGCGGGTCTCGATGCCACTCAAGGAATTTGAACTGCTGGAGCTATTGCTTGAGAACGCCAATCGAGTGCTAACCCGCGGTCAGATTATTGACCGGGTTTGGGGCTCGAATTACTTTGGTGACACCAAGACTCTTGACGTTCACATCAAGCGCATTCGCTCAAAGATTGAAGATGATCCGGCTCGGCCAGTTCACCTGTTGACCGTAAGGGGACTCGGCTATAAGTTCGAGGCCTAAGCGGAGCAAAGAACCTACCGCAACAAAAAATCCCCCATCAAATCGGTGGGGGATTTCTCTTTTAAGAATTATTTAGCCGATGGCTCGACTACTGATAGTGAATCCACCATCTTCTTGTAGAAATCGAAAGTGTCATCAAGTACCGGCACACGAACCTCTACCGGAGTGCCTGAGCCCTCCGCCACGTTGATGCGCACTACGCCGCCGGCCTTGCCGCCAAGGTTGATGGCCAGCGCCTGACCACCGTTGTAGCCAAGATCAATCTTTTGGCCACCATTCACGGTGAAAGTCACCTCTTTGGCCTCGTTCACGGCAGCATCGGTGTATTGGATCTTTAAGACCGCTGGCTCAAGGCCTGAGTTCACGATTGAGCCGGTAAGGGCCGACTGGGTGCCGTTAGTTAGGTAGATAAAGTTACGAACCTTTAGGTTTTCTAGGTCTGCCTGTGAGCCATCGGCAGGAGCGTAATCGATCTGCGAAGCCACTGGGCTGTTGAATGTGCATCCAGTTGTGCCGACTAGCACCGATGCAGCAATAACGACGGCAGCGAACTTACGAATAGCCAATTTTTCCTCCTGGGATGCGCAATACAACCCTCCCAGTTTAGCCCTTTGTTAAGGCCTGTCCCTGTGGTAAAATTGTGGTTTCTGAGAGGTAATCACCCGCATGAAGTTTGAAGTCGGCGAAACAGTCGTATACCCACACCACGGAGCAGCAAAGATCGTTGAGGTCGCTGACAAGACAATCCGTGGCGAGAAAAAGAAGTACCTGCAGCTTAAAGTTGCGCAGGGTGACCTGACCATTTGGGTTCCAGCTGAGAACGTTGACATGGTTGGTGTTCGAGACGTGATCGACAAAAAGGGTGTTCAGGTGGTTTACGGCGTTCTTCGCGCTGAATTCACCGAGGAGCCGACCAACTGGTCTCGCCGCTACAAGGCCAACCTAGAAAAGCTTGCATCGGGCGATGTTGTAAAGGTCTCTGAGGTTGTTCGCGATCTATGGCGCCGCGACCAAGACCGCGGTCTTTCTGCCGGAGAGAAGCGCATGCTCGCCAAGGCTCGTCAGATTTTGGTTTCAGAACTTGCGCTGGCTCACAAGAGCGACGAAGAAAAAGCTTCTGCAGAACTCGACAAGGTTCTAGCAACTCCAGGAAAGTAGTTCTTAAATGACCAGTCGCGATTTAGCGGTGGTCGTTGTTGCTGCTGGTTTGGGCACACGACTGGGTGCCGACAAACCCAAAGCCTTTGTTACTCTCGCCGAAAAAACCCTGATTGAGCACGCGCTCGAAAACGTTGCTGAGGTTCCGGCTCTTGAGCAGGTAATCGTTGCCGTTCCCGCCGGTCACGAGGCGCAGACCGTGGAAATTATTGAGCTTGCTCTGGCCGGTAAAAACGTTCGCTTCGACGTTGTAGTTGGTGGCCAAACTCGCCAGCAGTCAATTGCAAATGCACTTGGCGTGATCGACCCAGAAATAGAAGTTGTTTTAGTGCACGACGCCGCGCGCGCGTTGGCTCCGGCCTCGTTGTTTACCCGCGTGGCCAGCGAGGTGCGTCGCACCGGCTTAGGTGTTGTGCCGGTAATGAAAATTGCCGACACCGTTAAGCGAGTTGACGCAAATGTGGTGCGTGAAACCGTAGATCGCGAGGCACTTCGTGTTGCGCAGACTCCGCAGGGTTTTGTGGCCAAGGAATTACTAAAGGCCTACGCTGCAACAACTGCCGAACACACCGATGACGCTTCGCTGGTGCAGGCACACGGTATGCAGGTGAATGCCATCGAAGGTGATGAGCGCGCCTTCAAAATTACAACCGCCGATGACTTGACCGCTGCAGAACTTCGTTTTGTTGCAGCAGATTCGGATGGCAGCTTGCGAACAGGAATCGGCACTGACGTGCATCGCTTCACAGCGGATGCTGAAAAGCCGCTTTACCTTGGCACGGTTATTTGGCCAGGTGAGCGCGGACTTGACGGTCACAGTGATGGCGATGCAGTCAGCCACGCGATTGTCGATGCGTTGTTGTCGGCCGCGGGGCTTGGCGACATCGGTGCGAATTTTGGTGTGGACCGTCCGGAATTTGCCGGCGCCAATGGCCGAGTATTCATTGAGGGCACGCTCAAACTTTTGCAGCAAAAGGGTTTTTCAGTCAGAAACGTTGCGGTTCAGATAATTGGCAACCGTCCAAAAGTTGCACCGATGCGTGCCGAGGTTGAAAAGGTTCTAACCGACATTATTGGCGCACCGGTGACTCTGGGCGCGACCACAACCGATGGCCTGGGTTTTCTAGGAAATGCAGAGGGAGTGGCCGCGGTAGCTACCGCGCTAATTGCGCACACCAATTCAGGGCCAACAACAGTCCCAAAGGTAGGCTAGCCTCGTGAGCCTCAGCCTGTTTGATTCAAAAGCCCAAGCCGTGCGTGCATTTGCACCCATCGTTCCAGGTCAGGTTGGTATCTACCTATGCGGCCCAACGGTTCAGGGCGCACCGCACGTTGGTCACCTTCGTTCTGCCTTGGTTTACGACCAGCTTCGTCGCTGGCTGACCGTTCGCGGTCACAACGTAACTCTGGTGCGCAACGTCACCGACATTGACGACAAGGTTCTAGACAACGCCAAGCAAACAGGTCAGCAGTGGTGGGCACTGGCTTACCGATACGAGCTGGAATTTAATCGCGCGTACTCAGCGCTGGGAATTCAGGCTCCAACTTATGAACCGCGAGCAACCGCTGCAATTCCAGAAATGATTGAAATCATTCAGCGCCTGATTGATAACGGATACGCCTATGTTGCCGACGATGGTTCGGCGAATGTTTATTTTTCAGCCGGCAAGTGGTCTGACTATGGCGAGCTAACCAATCAGCGAATCACCGAAATGGAATCGTCGGATGATGGCGAGCAGCGCGGCAAGCGCGAGTCGCACGATTTTGCACTTTGGAAAGCACACAAACCGGACGAACCAGAATCTGCTGCTTGGAACACGCCATTCGGCGACGGCAAAGGTAAAGGTCGCCCAGGTTGGCACATTGAGTGCTCGGCCATGTCAACAAAATACTTGGGCACTAAGTTTGATATTCACGGCGGCGGGTTAGACCTAAGGTTCCCGCATCACGAAAATGAATTGGCTCAGTCCCGCGCTGCCGGCGATGAATTCGCCAACTACTGGCTGCACAACGGCTTGGTCAATGTTTCCGGTCAAAAGATGTCAAAGTCTTTGGGCAACTCCATTTATGCCAGCGATCTTCTGGCTGCCGGTCGCGGCATTGCGGTGCGCTACTACTTGGGTTCGGCGCATTACCGCAGCGTATTGGATTACCACGAGGGCGTGCTTGACGAAGCCGAATCGGCAGTATCGCGAATTGAAACCTTCATTGACCGAGCCACCCGCCGACTGGCAGGCACAAAGTTTGCCGCCGAGCCAGTGGCGGCAGCGCAACTGCTATCGGTGTTGCCGGCTGAATTTGTAAGCGCCATGGATGACGACCTGGCCATGCCAGCGGCGCTGGCTGCACTGCACGAAACCGTGCGCGGTGGTAACTCCAGTTTGGACGCCGAAGATCTTCCAGCAGCAGCGAATGCGCTGGTTGCGGTTCACGCGATGACCGAGGTCCTGGGAATCAATCCACAGGCTTGGCAGGCGGCCGCGCACTCTGGGACAACCGGCGCTGCTGCGAAAGACGAGGCGCTAGAAACTTTGGTGGTTAGCTTGATCGCCGAACGAGACGCGGCCCGTGCTGCAAAAGACTTTGCGCGATCAGACGCAATTAGAGATCAACTTAAGGCAGCGGGCATCGTGCTCGAGGATGCTGCCGACGGAACCCATTGGAGTGTTAGTTAATGGCTGGAAAACCAGGTCGCCCAGGAGCGGCAAAAAGCAAAAAGGGCGGCAAGGTTGGTTCCGGTGGAAACAACAAGCAGCGTCTGGAAGGCCGCGGGCCAACCCCAAAGGCTGAGGATCGCAAGAACCACAAGGCTTTCAAGGCAAAGCAGGCCGCTGAGCGCAAGGCTGCAGCTCTTGGAATCAAGATTGTTGGTAAGGGTGCCGGTAACTCTTCAACCGCTCGAAAGTTTGCTTCGGAGTTAGACCCAAAGATCGCCAGCGCCAGAACCGGTAAGGCTGCGCCACGCGCCGCTGCCGGTCGCGCCGGTGCAGCGGCTGGTCGCGCGGGTACCTCAGGAGCAGCACGCGGAACCGCTGGAACTCGCGATGGTGCCCGCCGCGGTGAATTCTTAGCACCGGGGCAGCGCACCGCTGGTGCAGCCGGTGCGGCTAAACGTGCCGGTCAGCGAGTAGCTAAAGCTGAGAATGCATCAGAGGTTTTGTCTGGTCGTAACTCGGTACTTGAAGCGTTGCGTTCAAAGGTTCCGGCAACCGCTTTGTTTATAGCCACTCGCATTGAAATGGATGAGCGCGTAAAAGAAGCCATCAAGATTGCAGCTGCTCGCGGTGTTCCGGTTACCGAGCTAACCCGCCCTGAGATTGACCGAATGACCGGTTTTGATTCGGTGCACCAGGGCATCGCACTTCAGGTTCCGCCATACAAGTACCAGCACCCAATGGAGCTGCTAGATCTAATCCTTTCTCGCGGACAGAAACCACTGTTGGTGGCGCTGGATGGAATCACCGATCCTCGCAACCTGGGTGCAATCATTCGTTCGGTGGCTGCCTTTGGCGGTCAGGGAGTGATTTTGCCGCAGCGTCGTTCAACCGGTGTGACCGCATCGGCTTGGAAGACATCAGCCGGAGCGGCCGCCCGTATTCCGGTGGCCCTAGCTGCAAACCTAAACGCAACTTTGAAGGATCTGAAGAAGCGCGGTTGCTTCATTGTTGGTCTTGACGGTGGCGGAGACATGAGCCTGCCAGAATTCTCACTTGGCACCGAGCCGCTGGTGCTGGTGGTTGGATCTGAGGGCAAAGGTTTGTCTCGTTTGGTGACTGAAAACTGCGACGCGGTGGTTTCGATTCCAATTACCGGAGACACCGAATCGCTAAACGCAGGAATTGCGGCCAGCGTGACTCTTTACGAAGTTTCAAAGCGTCGCGCGGCGATAGCCAAAGGTAAAAAGTAGAACCAAAAAATTCCCCTCGAGTGATCGAGGGGAATTTTTTATGCACGCTTGCTTGCCAACATCAGGCCATCGCCCGCGGTGGATAGTGCTGAAACAAAATCATCGTTGTTGCTGAAGAAACGCAGGACGTCTCGGTAAATTGCCGTGGCATCATCACGCATCGCTGGGTCTGGCACTCGGTCACGCCAAAGCGCGTGTGCAATTGCAACCACTCCACCCGGGCGCAACAAACGCGATGCTTCGTGCAGCTGCTCCTCTAGGGTTTCGCGATCGGCATCAAGAAAAACTAAGTCATAGGCAGCATCGGCCATGTTGCTCATCACGTCAATTGCGCGCCCGTGAATTACTCGAGTTCGATTCGCTGGAATCTTGGCCTCGTTGAAAGCGCGCTTGGCAATCATCTGGTTTTCTGTCTCTGAGTCAATCGTGGCAAGCACGGCCTGCGATGATCCACTTAATAACCACAACCCCGATACACCGGTTCCGGTGCCGGCTTCAACAATGGCTTTAGCACCGAGAGCCGAGGCAAGCATTGCCAGCTGAGCACCGACTGCTGGGGTAATACATTCAACTCCCAGTTCTTCGGCGCGGCCTCGGGCATCGCGGAATACTTCGGATTCGGTCGCAAAGTCTTCTGCGAACTTCCAGCTTGTGATTTTGTCTACCATGGGGACTCCTTGGCTTACAGCATAAAGCGCGAGCGGGGCAATGCCTTGCATAGAAGAGGTAACCTAAAAGGGTGTTTGGACTAAGCGGCGAGAAACTCCTGATCCTGGGGCTGATTGCCGTATTCATTTTGGGGCCAGACCGTCTGCCGCACTACGCGCAGCAGTTGGCGCGCTTTGCTAAGTCGGCGAAGCGAATGGCCGATGGCGCCAAAGACCAACTCTCTAATGAGATCGGCGAGGAGCTGGACTGGAAGAAGCTTGACCCGCGTCAGTATGACCCGCGCAGAATTATTCGTGAAGCGCTGGCTGAAGATGTGGTTTCCGCACCAAATGCCACCGCTCTGAATAAGCCAAAGACTCAGCTGCAGCCCAAGTTGGCCCCTGGCGAGCAGGCCCCGTTTGATTCTGAAGCCACTTGATGGCTTCAGACCTAGGCTCTGCGAGGCTACTTAGTTTTTCTACTTGAGTCGCTTTAGCATCATGCGCATCAACGGCGCCATGCGGTTGTAATCCTTGGCTCTGCTTGGCAACTTGATTGCCCCGCGTGCTACACCAATGGCTTTGGCTTCGGTAAAGCGCAACAGCCCTCCCGGACCGTTTCTACGACCCTGACCCGATGATTTGAATCCACCCATCGGTGTCTCCATTGAAGCAAAGGTTGCGCGGAACCCTTCGTTGATGTTGACGCTTCCCGCATTGAGTTTCTCGGCTACCTTGATGGCCTCGCGCTCCGGTCCAACCACCGATGCGTTGAGACCGTAATCGGTGTCGTTTGCCATTTTGATTGCATCGTCTAGATCTTCATAACCCTCGACATCAACCACCGGACCAAAAACTTCTTGACGATACATGCGAGCATTTTGGTTCACATTTGTAATCACGGTTGGCGAATAGAAGTAGGGGCCGGTCTCGGTAAGTTGCTTGCCGCCGGCAACCACGGTTGCTCCGGTGCTGACGGCATCGTCGATAAAGCCCATCATGCGCTGAAGTTGGTTGTATCCGGTCAGTGACCCAATGTCCATGCTGAAGTCGTTTGAGCGACCAACGGTTAGTGACTCGGTGCGCTTTGCAATTTCAGCCAAGAATTCATCTTTGATTCGATTTGGAACATAGACGCGCTCGATAGAAACACAGAGTTGCCCGGCGGAACCAAACGCCCCGGCAATTGCAATTTCGGCCGCTCGTTTAATGTTTGCGCCTTCCAGCACGATGAGTGGATTCTTGCCGCCAAGCTCAAGCGAGCAACCAATCAGTCGCCTCGCCGCGCGCTCGGCAACCTTGCGGCCGGTGGCGGTGGAACCGGTGAAGGCAACGTAGTCAACATTGTCGGTGATTGCATTACCCACGGTCTCGCCGTCACCCACAACTACTGTCCAGAGCTCGGCGGGAATTCCCGCTTCTATGGCAAGGTGACGAGCAAACAAAACTGTGAGCGCTGTTTGATTGTCAGCCTTTTGAATCACGGCATTACCGGCAATTAGCGCCGGTAAGACATCAAGCATGGTGAGGGCAAGCGGGTAATTCCAAGGGGTGATGATGCCAACCACGCCAACCGGTACCTGATCAACATAGGTTCGGGTCAGTACGGGAACGCCCGGCTTGGTTTTGCGGCGAGCAAGATATTTTGGTGCAATGCGAGCGTAGTAACTGGCCGAGGCAATAGCACCAGCGGTTTCTTCAAAGGCATGCGCACGAGACTTTGCGGTTTCAAGTTGCAACAGATCAAGCAACTTGGTTTCGTCTTCTAACAGCAGCGCGTGAAGTTCAACTAGCAACTTTGAACGCTCGGCCACCGGAGTCTTTGCCCAGTCGCGCTGGGCCACGCGCGC
>JACCDI011479614.1_pt1 | contig 10636 bp, 10 predicted proteins | sample 7442791 | NCBI WGS metagenome assembly JACCDI01 (sample SAMN15323434, study PRJNA562643) | freshwater metagenome | isolation source: river surface water | place: USA:Blue River Watershed | collected 2017-08-15
CATTCCAGAGGCCGATGAATGTGCCGCTTCAATCCCACTCTAGCATCAGCGATGGCTCCTACGAAGATGAAAAAGGGAACTCCGTCGTCTCTGTATCGATTAAGCGCACCTTTCCCCATGCAACGACGCACGAGGCAAAAGATGCTTGGATACAATATCATTGGAAGAAAGGGGGCGGTCTTCCATTATTGATTCTGTCTTCGAATCAATTATACGAACATGGATCTAACGTCGCCAATCCTCAAGGAAAACCAACCTCATCTGATCGAATGACAAGGACAATCTTGCCTGTTTGGATGAAAGAAGACTTAGTTGTACACATCGAAGATGTGAAAGATCCCAATGCTACGATTGAACTCCGCTACGAAGTCACAGACGCTGGTCCGTTTTATGAAGATGTCATTCCGAGGTCTCACTCTGCTAAAGTTATTTTCACTCCGATTCCAGAACAAGAATTAGGTTGTGAAATGACTTGGGACGTCGAATTTTCTACAATAAAATGGCCTTCATTTTACGAGTTCATGACAAAATGGACTGTGGGAACTGCGTCATCCACAATACAAGAAGCTTTGGAAGTGCCGCGTCTTTTTACTGCAACAACAACGATAGTATGCAATCTAGACCCAATATCAGCAAGACGAGAATCCCTAGAGTTTTTCTGGGGAGAAGGTGGCGGCCTTCCACTTATCCCCCCGATTCCATTCGGAGAAGTCTTGAAAGAGGGCTCAGGATTGGCTCGTGAAAATTTACTCAGAATACCTCCGTTTCTGACTGAAAGTATTATTGACTTGAGAGAATCAGAAGAGGAGTCTGAGTTTACTTATCGTCTTAACAACCCAGGCCATCTGACATTCCCCTTTTTGATTCACACTCATTTGGGCCGTGTTCAATTTTCTTCCAAGCCTTCATCTTTTGGTTCGGAAAGTGCAAAAACATCGATACTCATAACATGGGAGGTGAAAATACGTCCATTTAAATTAGTTGGTCCAGTCGTGGAGAAAATGGTAGAAATGGTCGTAACAACAATTATTCGCAATTTACGAATTCGTTTGACGGAACCAGGTGTTAGAGTTGTGATAAAACCACCACGAGGGAATGAGAACTTATCGATGGGTCTGGCAAATTTTGGGTCTGTTCCAAAAGAATCATGGCTTGGAGGAGTACTCGATTCTCATTTATCAGACAAAAGATCAACGATGGACCAAACTTTGTCGATGATTCAGCCATGGACTTGGGGAAGAAGTGGTTCAGGAGACGACAATGATTGTTTACATTTTAAGTGGCAAGATGGCAATTGAAAATCAACGGTCCTACTTTCGTTTTAATCCTTTCATTTCTTCATCCCCATTTTAATTTTGTTCGATTATTGTCATGCATTTTCGAAATCGTTCCGAAGGATGTTGTCTTATGTGAACAGTACTATATTCGACAAGCAGTGCAAATAATGTTATTGTTGCTGAAATTTATTTCTATTCACGCCAAATGTATTATTTGGCAGATGCCCAGAACAATGCTTCTTCTCCAATCACAGGCGATGACGAAGGCATCACAATAAAAGCCCCGCCTTTAATCGGACACTCAACATCTCCCCTATCATTGTCGCGGAAAACAGGCGTATGCTCTGGTACAAAAGAAAACTCTGGAAACTGATTCAGCCATTCAAATCCACACGACACTCTCTCGGCAAATTCGCATCTCATCACTATCGGTTTGTCAGATTGCTTCGATTCGCCTTCATTGAAGGATCCTGCTTCGTTTAGCACCTGTAACGATAGAAAGGAGGATATCACAGCCACTGCACGAGCAACAACATCAGGATGGGAATGTTGGCCGCATTCGACACAAACACTGGGGACGTCATGCAGCAAGGCGCAATCCAATGTTGTACCGCCCTCTAATGTCATGTGTGCCAAAGATTCTATGACATACTTGACGGGAAGCTTCTCTGCCAACTCTTCGCTTAAGTCCATCGACGAAGGCAAGGCAAAAGAGCCAACATTCGAAGAACAAGAGTGAACGTCCAGCACGAAATCTGCATTTCTTATGCTCTCAGTTATGATACGCGCTCGTTGCAACTCATAACGATACCCTTCATTCTCGGCACGCTTATCATCACACAAAGTATGGATGTCAAATAAACGATTCAGATTGCGTTTCAAGAAACGCGTATTTTTTTCCAATGCAGCCGGATTTCCTACCAAGAACTCAATTGTCAAATCATCAAATAAACTCTCAATGGGTCTATTCCATCTCGTATCACATGATAGATTTTCAGCACGAACGTTAACGTCGCCTGTGAATAAAGAATGCTTTTGAAGTATCAATCGTATAGCCTCGACTCCGCAAAATTCATTTCCGTGTCTGTGCAGAGAGACGAGAGAACGACATGTTTTCAATAGTTTGTCAAGAAAACATAGGTTTAAGGTGCCCGTCATGGATGCTCGAGACTCACATTCCACCGAGGACAAGGATTTTCCGTGGTCCATTCCCAAGAACAACTCGATCCACTCCACCTTTTCCAAATGAGACCACCCTACTTTTGAAAAGATGAGGTATAGGATAATATCTGCCGTGAACAGATCGAAGGCGATGATCGCTTCTGAGCGTCCCGTGTAAAATGTGTTCCATGAGCATTGTCTTCTCATCATATGAGATGGATTCCCAAGAACTTTGCGAAAGCCATGGTATGGGAGATAAATTAGGCATGATATCTTCTCTGAATTCTAGCGGAAAGGAGGAATAAAGCAGGTCTGAATTGGACGTTTCCGCCTCATCTGAAGGCAAGTCTAGGTCCGCTACTTTTGACTTTGCATTCTCTTCGCTTGAAGTTATCGAGGAAGAATCTGTACGAACGACATTGACGACAGGAGGCGCCGCGTCGATTCCACTAAAAGCCCTATGCGAAAACACAGACTTGCTTATGCCCACATATTTGATGATCAAATGAGCGACTTGCCGTTCTGCCTCGGGATGGCTCTTGATGAATTCTGTAAGCACGATGCGGACTTCGTCAGATGGCATGTTCGATATTATTTGATTATGGTGTTCTTGTCCAGAATCGATACATTGTTGCTTGGAAATAAATCGATCGAGTTCGAGATCATTCGCAAGATTTCTTACGATAGAGTCATTGAGGCCAGAAAAATCAATTCGTCTTTTTGTGGAATCTGTGCTTGAAATAGACGCAAATGAATCATCCATGGTCATAGTGAATGAATGACGAGTAGGGATGGGTCCAAAGGTATGATGGTGATGACGTCTTCTGATAGTCGTCGTTACAATACTTGAATTTGATCTCTGAAAAGATGTAGAATTGAAAATTAAGAGTGAAATTATTATTTGAGATAAAAATATTCGCCACAGATTCATTATGAATCATGGAATTGACACAGGTTGCAGTACGCCTCTATCCAATAATTTGCACGCTCGTGATGTCAGTGTTAGTCTTGAACGAGATAGGAGCATAAGTTATAATACTCAATCACTGCACCATACCATTCCTTCGATGCTTTGATCTGCTGATATATCATATCATTGTTTTTGTTCCATTTTACCTCTACTATCACATCAGGCTGAAATGCAACAAGACGATGACATTGAGGAGTTCTCATATTTTTGGCGCCTGGCAACAAGGTAACGTACTAGGGACTAGTAATATTAGTTTTAAAATATGTACACTCATCTTTGACAGTACCAAACGCGGGTATCGTACCGACTGAATGATAGCGAATAATAATTGCTTCGCCAATAGTCGACGAGTTGTATCCCCAAGATTTTCTAAGATCTTTCACGGGTCTCCCTGAACCGTATGCTGCTGTATCTACGATACCTAGTACCGAGATGACTGAGTTTGAACAACATTCAACATACACTAACCAAGCCCACATCACAGCCTCAAGCACGTACAGCACAAACTATTAATCTCACAACTAACAACCTCCTCTCTTTCGCTTCATCGCATAGCGTCGAATCAAAATTATCACTATGAAGGGTGCCATTGATATATTTTTCCTCCTATCCTCCGCCAGCACTGTCTTCACCACTTGCTACGCACTCGCCGCTGACAACGGCAGCATGAAACGCGTTCTCGTGACGGGTGCAGGAGGGCAGACTGGGCAGCATGTCTTTCGAAAACTTTTATCGAAACCTGGCTATGTTCCTATTGGTGAGACGCAGTTACACCGATTTTTTTTTTCTTTCTCTTCAATTTGATGAATCACGCATGTTATCTAATGATTTACACCGTCGATCTCGATGTCGGCATGATTCAGGAACCGTGAGATCCGAAGCCTCTCGCCAAGCTCTCCTCGATGGAACCGCCGGCATTGGAGCCTCACCCGACTCTCCCCCCATTCCACCCGAATCCGTAGTCGTCTGCGACATCACCAATTCGGATACATCCTCTCTCAACGACATCGTCAAAGACTGCGACGCCGTCATGATCTGCACCAGTGCCAAACCCGCACCGACCGGCGAAATCAACGAGGAGACAAAACGACCTAAGTTTGGATTTCCCAACGGGCAGCCCGAGCTAGTGGATTGGGTCGGACAAAAGAATTTGATTGATGCTGCCAAAAGTACCGGGAAGGATGTGCACGTTGTGTTGTGTTCTAGCATGGGGGGTACCAATCCGGATAATTCACTCAACAACCTGGGTAAAGTTACAAATGAGGATGGAACTACCAGTGGGGGAGATATTCTCAAGTGGAAGCGCAAAGCTGAGGTTTATTTGATGGATTCGGGATTGCCATACACAATCGTTCATCCAGGAGGATTGCTCAATGAGCCGGGGAATGAGCGCGAATTATGCTTGGGAGTGGATGACAAAATCCCGGGGACAACGAACAATAGCGTGCCTCGCGAAGATGTTGCGAATGTCATGATAGCTGCTTTGGAAAATGATAGTTATCGAGGGAGATCATTTGATTTGGTCAGTAAACCGGTTGGTGAGGGAGACGTTACAACCGATTACGAGAAATTGATTGCTAGTTTGGGAGGGAAGAATTGTGACTACTCATTGGGAGAGATTGCATAGCACTGGGTCGTTTTTGTGTCTGAAGATTTGTCATCTTTTTATATGATCGTTAGTGTCACATTTTACGGTCACACCATTAATCACGGTTTTACTTTATGCGAATCCTCTCACTGTGAGACATCGAAATCTTACTGTTTGTTTGTGGAGATTGAGCCTTAGGGAGATGAACACTTTCTTATTTCGATTATTCTATTGTTCTAAAACCAGGTCAACTTGTCTTCTCTCATCTTCGACGAAGAAAATTCGACAAAGCTCTTCATAATGAAGCATTCAATGGAAACGTTTGAAACTAATCATGGTAGTAATACCCATATTTTTTCTTTCGATTGTATGGCTTGTAATTTTTGTGATGGTACTTCTTGTACTTCTTGTACTTCTTGTGCTTCTTACGATAATCGTAATAATCATGGTGATAATAGTTTTTTTGCTTCCTCTTCTTGTGGTGGTACTTTGATTTGTAGCTTTTCCCTTTCTTCCTTTTCCACGACAACTTTCTGTCTTGTTCAGCTTCATGTAGTTCGCTATCATATTGGAACTCATCGTGATCAACGTCCTTCAGTCCTCGATCTACGTCCAATGAGTCAACTTCATCTTTGGCTGGCATGATCATGTAGTTGCCTTCCTCATCAACACTGGGATGGCGAGAAATTTGAGTGCTATCATCAACAATTCCACGGATGCCTAATTTAAATTTGTGCCCGTGGTGAGTGCTTCGTTAAAGGTAACGGAATGAAGCAAAACTGCCGAATAGCGAAGCTATGAGGCTTGATATCGCGTCAGGAAGTTTTACACTCACCTCCAGCAGCGACAATTCCAAAGAAAATGAATTTAAGTATATGATGAAGCTTCATCGTTGTTGCTTTAGAAACCCGTAATCCTCCCACTTCTCTTTTTCACCGTGATCCATATAATGACGAAGTCACAAAGGATCTGAATGCATAAAATTTTATGGTAGAGGTCGATATTGATTCTCCATTTATGTCCTCTACTTTAATTGCTCCAATATCAATAAGGGTTGCCAGTTTAACTACTCCACCTGATTCACAAGAGAGACAATGCTGTCGTTTGTCGTTTATGGGGTCGAGATTCGAGGGATGGTGTCGTTGGAATGAGTGTCCTGCCATCACTTCACGAAAGAAGCCAACTATCAGACCTCTCTCTTCTCAAGATCAAGACTTCAGAAAAAGAAATCAACATAGGAATTAGTTAGTATTGTAAAAATGAAAACTACTCATAGTCATAGTCAGGACCAAGACTATCAAAGTGTACAAAAAAGAATATGTATGTGATATCACCGAAGGTATCACAGTATGGGTGCTTGACGATATTATTTTTGCTTTTTTGCGCCTTGGGTCCCCAATCCCCAATTCTTTCTCGAAGACGTATCGTAGACATCTCAACTGACAAAAAAATAATTTCGATACATAATACGTAGTATGGGTAGCATGTGTTAATACTCTCATTTCTAGAGATATTATCGGTATCTTCTGGTCATGGGATTCGCCGTTTGTCTAAAATAATGTTGGAAGAGATAATAATCGAGGCGACAAGACAATTCGCTTGTCCTTTTCAAAGTTGTAAACTGAATCTAAATCGATTCCTGGTGTCAATCGATTGCATCTTATCTTAATGCTTGTAGCGATTTCACACACTATTGAGTGCAAAAAGGAAAAAATCAACTAAGAAAACTCATGATTCTAAACCGCAATACCTACAGCTTTTCTGCATTTCAATGAATTCAAATGACAGTTAGACACGAATACTATGCTAACTAATCTTATGTTGGCTCCCAGCTATGGAACCACTACTCATGTTGTTGTTTCCCAATAAAGGTGCCATACCCAACTCCTGAGTCCCTGAATCGCCACCACTTGCATCTTTCCCGTTGTCATCTTCCACATGCTGCTTCCTCATCGGAGCCTGTCTATAAATAGCCCCACCAATCAAACACAAAGACAAACTCGCAATCCCTTCCATTGCTGCGTGTTGATCCCATATCAACAAATTCACCAAAACAGTCAAACATTTGTTCATAACTCCAATCAGCGTATAACTCGCCGCAGAAACCTTGTCACGACACCACCACCCCGAGTATCCAATACCCGTCCCCACAACACAACCAAGAAATAATAATAGAATTCCAGCCGCGGGAAATAACGTTTCTCCACTCCTCGCCCTATCAATGACATCATGATACAACCTCCCGTATTCTCCTCCCATATATGCAAAACCCAACATGGGAGGCCACCCCAACATATTTGTATACAACACCGGTCCCGTCCTCGTCTTTAAATCCACTCCCGAAATAATCTTCTTCCCGTATGCCATTTCAAAAGATATGACTAATAGATACAACGTCGGCCAAAAGTACGCCAGATATCCTTGCGTTTGGAATTGTTCGTCCGTCATGGCGTACCCATAAGCCCCGATGGCGATGATGGTGAGTGCTCCCCAGCTGCGAGGGGAAGGCCATTCGCGGCCCAGGAATGTGGCGTCGAGGACGCTAACGAGAAGGGGCGCTAAGGCGCGGAAGACAATGACCGTTTCGACGTTGGACATGGAGAGGCTTTTCATGTTGCAATATACTTCACGTTTTTCAGCATGGTTGAAAACCCATCAATCCGATCAAGTGAATGGAAAAATATTTAATTTGTTGAGAGGCGATTGACAAGGAAATAAAATAATCTTGAATTTGACAATTTAAAAATAAACCAATCAAAACCAAGACGACATCAGCAATAGGATCTCACCACCCAAACTAAACGCAATCGTGTAAGCCAAGTACGGCTTGACGCAACTCCACTTAATGGGATCCACATCTATCACGTGAAATGCCTCGGCCACTTGTATAAACAGCAGCGCCGCCCATAATTGGAAGGTGATGACGAGAGAAGGATAAGGAAGGTAATGTAAGATGAGTTTGTTGACGAGGACTAGGGAACCAGAGCAGAACGAGTAGGAGAGTACGGCGAGTGGAACGGTGGCTTTGGGGGTTAGAGGTGGGATTCGTATCATTTTCTTTCCTCGTATGTGGTTTTTTGGATTTTGATTAGATGGAGGATGGGTGGTGTTGGGCTGTGAGATGTTGCCAATGATAGCCAACGATGCCTATGATGCCCGAGTGATCATTTTTTTACTGTTTTAAATTTACCATGTAAGTACTTCATAATATTGAGGGGTCATTGATGATGAGAGGAGTAGTATGAGCTTGATAATGACGGCATTTGGATATATCTTAGAGTTCGGTACGTACGACATTCTACTTCCACACAACACTACCAATCAACATCATATATAACAATACCATACACGATCTCTCTTACAACCTATATTACTTACAAAGATAGTAACCAGTAGTTTTACAAACGAATTTTCAATTGGTTGTTTTGCAAATATTGAGGAGCCAACTTTAAGTTTACAAATTGGTCCTAATACAAATCCAATACTACAGTCTTCTTCCTCTTTATCTCAGCTTTCTCCAAAAACCACATCAACCAACCACTCATTTTTTCATGTTCCTCGCACAGATGTGAATTTTGCCTCGACCATGGCTAACAGCAGCAACATTCCATCCCCAATACTGTTGAGAAGGCAGAATTGTTTGTAAGTGCACTGATCCCACTGCTGGTTGAAATATGACACCTTCTTTTGAGTTGGTGTGCCACCTCAATTTTTTGTTTTTTTATGATTTTTGACATTATTAGCCAACGTCTGATCTCAGGTGATCAAACATGGCCTCACCATCAAAGAAGCCCTTGGTGCAATAGAGCATCTGTATAATAAGGTTCTTCTTTACCATTGTGTGAAGGTAGCAAGGGATGCTTGTGCCACTGCGGCAAAAGATGGAGCACAAAGCATCATTTCCCAGGCGATTGTGTCTGAGGTTGAAGTCAACAACAACAACACCAAAGTGTCAGCCGTCACCCCCCCCCTCCCTTTTCATCCAAGAAATGTAAGGCATAAAATCAAGAAGTTTCAAGGGCAATGCTGAAAAAAATCCAAGATGGGGATGAAATTGCTGTCAAGGACAAGAAGACCCTGATGCAGATGGAGGAAGCAATTGAAGAAAGCATCATGTCATTGTTATTGGACATTTCCAAATCAAGTAATGGTGCAACAAGAAAACCGCCACACCATAGTGCCAAGCAAGCATCATTCCATTGCTCCAACATGCTGGTGAACAAGAACAATGTTGAGGGATGGTACAAGTTGGCTCTGAAGGAAGGAAGGAAGGAAAGACTCTCTACACCAAGGGCAGCATCTCAATGCAAAAGGTATGTGACCTCAGGAATGAAAAATTACAGTTGCCTTCACATCACCATCTCAACTGAATGACAACCTCCAACTACTGTTGCCATGAACAAGACTTAGTAGACACGTTGCCTCTAAAGAGAGGACTAATCAGTGCCCCCCCCCCTTGTTTTTTAACAACTTCTTGAAGCCCATGTATACGTATCCATGTGCCAGTTATTTGGCAATGGAGAAGTGAAGCCAAAGTGTTGATTGGAGCGGCCATTAATATCACCAAGCTGAAGATTAAGGTCTCAGTTGAAAACATCTACAAAAAGTTGAAGGAGATGTTCCCAAACAGTATCCAAGAATCCAAGGCAATGAAAGTGGAAGATTGATGAATGGATTGGATGACCTAGCCTAATGTGGACCTTTGGTTTGATGGAACCAAGAAAGAACTTATCCATTATGGATACATTGTCAACAAGCACCAGTGTGTGTGATATTTTTGATGGACATCCCATGCCATTTTATATCCCTGGTGAGTTTATTTTCTGTAATTATTATTGCATTTTTGTATTGTTTGCAATACTTTGTTTATAATTAATTTCATTTTTTGCTACTTTCAGGTGATATTATTTTTGAGTTTTCATTCAAATACCAAGTGCTACATCGAATGATCAACTTTGATGAGATTCATCACTCCAATTCCACCAAAGGCAACAAAGGCGGTCCCCAAGCAAACACTATTACCAACCTGAATCTTCCTTGGGTGGGGACAAGAGTGTTCAAGGATCCTGGTCGTCATGTGACCGGTGTCTATGTCTCCACTCCTCTTGAGGCTATGCCTCCAATAATGATATTTGAAACAAAGTCAAAGGTCAAGGAGAATATGAGGATCAAGCCAAGCTGGGTGAAGGATATGCCCAAGGTTGTCACTATGTGGGGATTTGAGGAGCCGATCCAAATGAACACACAAGTTGGGGTTAGGACAAAGGAGAGTATGGATGAAACTCCTTATTGAAGCTGTGCTGTTTTATAAAACTCTTTATTCAAACCTTGCTCCAAAGTTCAGATGGGGTGGCGACCAACTGATTGAAGGGTCAATTTGGATCAACACAGATAGCAGACCTGATCGCAAGTGCAAAAGTGAGTGTGCCATCAAGTTCTGCTGAGATATCCACCGTGAGGGCATCCATTTGGGTCCTGGACTCCCAAATGTGACATTGTGCCAACAAGACATAGATGACTGGTTTCTACTCTTCAAAGGCATGTCTGATACCCAAGCCCAAGAAGTCATTGAGGAGAAACTCTACAATTATTTTCTTGCTGTGGAGAATTGACAGGAAGGAAGTGAGACTATAATCAAGA
>JACCDI012098190.1_pt1 | contig 10636 bp, 6 predicted proteins | sample 7442791 | NCBI WGS metagenome assembly JACCDI01 (sample SAMN15323434, study PRJNA562643) | freshwater metagenome | isolation source: river surface water | place: USA:Blue River Watershed | collected 2017-08-15
ATCAATGAGCAATATCAGAGCAATAAAAGAGCAATTTCAGAGAAATCAAAGAGCAATAAAAGATCAATAACAGAGCAATTTCAGAGAAATAAAAGAGCAATTTCAGAGTAATCAAAGAGCAATTAAAGATCAATAACAGAGCAATTAAAGAGCAATTAAAGAGCAATCAAAGAGCAATCAAAGAGCAATTAAAGAGCAATTAAGGAACAATGACAGAAAAATAAGAGAGCAATAAATTTTGAATAAAAGAGCAATGAGAGAGCAAAAAGAAAGCAATAAGAGAGCAAAAAGAGAGTAAAAAGAGAGCAAAAACAGAGCAAAAACAGAGCAATAAGAGAGCATTAGGAGAGCAAAAAAAAGTGATATAAATGATCAATGATAGAACAATTGATGAGAGATAAAATATCAATCGAACAACAATAAATAATGAGCTCAACAACAATAATAGCAATTTGAAAGCATTGTCTTAATGGAAATAAAGCAATGAAAGATCAAAGTAAGAACAATGAAACTTCAATGAAACTTCAATGATACTTCAATGAGACAATAAATCAACTGTAAAATAGCATTAATAACAGTAATCAAAACAGCAAAAGCAATAGCAACAACAACAGAAATAACAACAGCAATGAAATTACCTTCAAAATAGGAATAAAACATCAGAAAAGCTGCATTGAATATTGATAAGAATTAGCAAAATTAATTGCAAATTTTTTACATCATGAGTCTACGGATTTGAGTCAAAGAATTCAATTTATTTTTTTTAGACTTGATACCTAGAAGATGAAGTGAGGTACAAAATACCTTCTCTTACTTCATTATGTTTCTTTGAATATGCTGAATTAACCTCAGATACAGATGCCTTCCACTCAAGAAGAATGATTTACTGGTTTGCTGGCATAAATTGTAACAACTCAATTACACCAAATTCCCAAGACCAAACAATCTCTCCTAAAAAACACTGTCCAATTATCCTAAAATAAGCAGATATTTCAATTGGAAATCTGGGTAAACAACATAATTGTAGTCACTCAATTTAGGTGACAGCACCTTCCTCTTTCAGTGTAACTCAATGACTAATTTGTACTTTAACCAATTCACACTTGTTGAGCCCAACAAATAACTTGGTCACAAAAGTTCTAGGATTAAAATCATCAATAATTCCAACTAAATCAACTTGATGACCAACAAGATGAATTTCATGCTGATGATTAAAAATGGCACATATTCAAGGTTAAATTTGATGTTAAATACCAACTGTTGACAACCCTCTCAAACCTTGTTGATAATAACCTCCTGATAAGATCCTTGAACATGGGAACATAACTTGTATCCAGGTTGGATTCATTTGTAAGCAATGGCTTGCCACCAATACCTCCCTCCTGGCATTCTTCTTTACAATTTTTTCACCCCTTTGTCTCTTGTAAATCAGATTGGAAACTTGTCTAGAAATGGTGTAAACATTGAAGAGCACTTAGCAAAAAGAGCACTGTTTTTCAGAAAAGTGTAAACACTTTGCCTTGAGTCTACAGTGACCTGTACAAGTCATCTGTAGAAAAATGATGTGACCAAAAATCACGCTGTTGAATTGGATCTTAGATCCAAAATGGGCTGGTTGACAGTTGTTCCGATGATGAAATTAGACTTAGACTTGTGATGGTCTTTCAATTGACAATAGAAAAGATTAAAATAATTGTACATATTGGAAGTGGTTGCTGGGTTCTGTTATAATGGAGGTATAATGAGTAGTAATGAATTGAGAATATTGAAATGAAAGCTTTTTTGAATTACTATAAATGATCAGAAATTGGCAATAAGTCAAGAAATAATCAAACAAAAATCCTCATACATCCAACTTTATCCATTTTACCAGGTGAGTGCCCATCAAACACTGTACAATTCACCTGGGATGATGACACAAAGAAGCAAAAACAACAAAGCAATTTCCATGTGCATGAAACATTGTGAATGACAGGGAGAAATATTCAAAAATGTGCAATCCGGTTTTAGATATTATACACAAAAATTACAAAGAAATTCAAACAAATCATGGAATATATTTGTATGATTTGTCTATGCTAGAGAGGTTCCTTGTCTCTTCAACAATGCTCCCAACATAAACTATTCTATGCCAAGTAATAATTAATCAATGACAAGAGAGAAGAAGAGTGACTTGCCTTGCTGGAGATCATGTGGCATCACAAGCAAAGTGGTCACTCTTACTCTCATTGTAATGCAGATGAATCAAATTTGTTTCAAAGACTAAACAATAAACCAATGGTGTGTGAGAGGATTGCCAGCTAGAACTACCAGGGATGACAAATTGGAAAATAGAAATCTTTGTTTAATAAGGTGGATGTTGTCAATGTCATCACTTTGGTAGTCATTTTTGCTGTCATCTTGCCATCATAATTGCAATCATTATTACAAATATCATTGCCATCATTTAAAAGAATATCAATGATGACTCCACAATAGAGGCAACGCAATCTGTGACAACATTGACAAAGATCAAAGATGGGGGAGAAAACAATGAACTACTGGAGAGGTGGGTTTGTTATATATTGCATACTGTCAATAATATCATGGCTTAGCCAAATGACAATGCTAATGCCATGTGTGGTTCTTGGTGAATTAATGGGTTTGAACAGCAAAGTAAGAAATTTTCATCTAAACACAAACAATGGCTTGATTAAGGGATTATGGAATAAAAATCCAGCTTATAAGAATCCAACTGATTCTTCAATGTTTTCTTTCAAGGAGAGGATGAAGAAACAAGAGGAGTCCTGAATAGGGAAGCCATATTCATAATGGAATTTTGCACAAAACCTTACTTCAATGATTATCTGTTTTGTAACATTTGATTTTAAGCATTACAAGAGCATTAATGATGTCGTTAAGATGAAATGATGTTAATTTAAGTTGTGTGAATTTAATTCAGACTACTTAAGGTAAATTGAGGTCATACTAAGATGTCTCATCATTACATTACAATTTTACAATTTCAAAATATTAGTCAATACCACAATGTACAGCAAAAAACATCTAATGTAACAGATTATTTTGACATCAAATTATTGTATGTATGTTCTTAGGCTCACAGAATTGTTTCCTAAGATGCCCTCTTTAGACCTCCATCAGACTTGTATATTATTAGACAGAATTTTTTAGAGATCTTTCACTATTATTGGATATAGGACATTAAATATCCTAAGTTCTTATTGTACTTAAAATTACACTCTACCACCACCTATAATACTTCACACTTAGCTTTACACAATACTTTGCAAAATGTGTCACAATCTTTGGCTACCAATCTCTATCATACTGCACAACATTGAGACTGTGACTAAATGACATCCAAATAAAATAGAATTTACTTCCCTTGAGAGCTTTGTTACATTTGCTATTTTTAACAATGATACACCACACCCTTTTTCATCATTCCACATGGCATGCATAACCTCTGAAACATTCATGACATTGGAGGGACATGGGGTGAGCTAGTATGAAATACTAGTGCTTTCAATGAAATGATGACAGGCTTTGCACAGTTAAAGTGTGTGTTGATTATATTGTATAATACATACATAAACATCTATCATGTTGCATGTACAAGCATGCTTCAAAAGGCACAACCAAAACTAGCAAAGTCCATTGAAGAAATTCCTGCAAGAACAATCCACGACAAAGTTTGAGTTTATTTGAATACCTCACTTTATCCACATATGATTCACATAACAATTGTAACCAACCTGTAATCTGAGGAAAACAATCTGAATTCCAATATAATTCTACAATCATGTTATAAAGCATAATATTGTTTTCCCCTTTGTGTCTCATGAATCATATTACACATCAATCAACCACAAACCACATAATTACACAATGTCAGCAAGATAGAACAAACCCAAATTTAGAATATTTTCTTCAAGTAAGAGTGGAAGGGGTCAACGCAATTGTGAGTTGTTGTGATGAATGGTGGAGTTTAGAACAATCCTCTCATCATATGATGACATCTATGCAATCTTCCACAAGCAATGCAATAATTCTCAACAATGGAAATAGTCAGTCAGGTCAAGGGCCCAATAGATTCAGATGAAAAGGTTGGTTCAATTGTGACAGTGTAGGTTGAGGCTCAGGGGTCAAGGAATAAATATCATTCAACAATGGCATCTACAAAAGTTGCTGCAGAACTTTCAATGGGTTGGATGTGAATATTGAGGAATAGGCCCCCTCTTGGCAAATGTTGTGAGAGTCAATGCAAATAATAGTTGCAGATGTTGAGATGGGAATATCCTCAACTTGGAGGGCAGTGAGATATCAGCTTTGTTTGAGAGCCCTGAGATGGCTATTTAAACGCATGGAACATTGTTTTAATAATTGAAACAGGGCATGCAATAGAATTCTCCCATGTCTCAAGGGAAAGTTATAGTGATCAAATCCATCTGGGGTTGAAGGTGCAGTAGTGGAGGAAGAAAAAAAGGACCAAAGGGAAGCACCAAAACTATTTAACAGGATCTCCAAGGGTTGATAACAAAAACGCCAATCCCCCAAGTAATCAATGCTTAGACAATAATACAAGAGGCAGCAATTGATTCAAAATTACACCAACAATACTTACAACAATAATGATGGCAAAGATGTTAGTCTTTAGAAAAAGTAACCCAGCCAAGGCTTTCTTGATGAAGTTCTTCAAATCTATGAGGAAATTTTATGATGCCCATAAATTTATAAATATAATTACTAGTACAAACATTTTAGAACCAATTCAGAAAATCATGGAAGACATGTGAATATTGTTTGACAAAGAAGCATATGCTATCATACATCAAGTATGAAATGTCTTGTATTGCCTGTCTTCAGAATTCCAATCACCCATCATGTTGTAAAAATTGTAACATGCAAGACATAACACAATTTGGTCATAAGAAATATAAACAGCATACAAACTTTTGGCATCATGTTGTCTACATACTTGAGCATTTCAACCTAGTTAAATTGTTACCATCTTGCTGGAAAATATTGCATGAATACAGCCAAAAACAAACCTAATTGCAAAAATGATATCTGCTTTCACAATCAACAATATGGTGACTAAAGGGGTGTGAATTAATTATAGAACACCCATAAAATACGAAATAATGAATTACATTAATGTAAATGAACTTGTTACCTTAATTAATTCATTTTGCACTGTGACCTTTTCAGGTGGTGGTCATCAGACTCAAACCTGTAGTACCACTACTACCATTGTTCTATGAAGAATCTGCCAGTGTTGTTTGCAAATTCTTAGGCAGCAGTGAAACAACAGATGTAGCCAAGACAATAATAACAGCCATGATGAGAACAATGAGGACAATAAGAGCAATGATTTAAAGTAACACAACAAGGACAGTGAAAATTAGCTATTAGCTATTCAGTCAGAATTTTCACAACATTTCAATAGATGCCAACTCAACTTCTTTTCCATTTTTTGCCTTTTTGGTAAGGAGAAGGCTGTATTGGATGAGGATTAAGCCAATATTAAGCTATTTTCTATCCCTAGTTATAGTAGTTGGGTATTTTCTATCCTTGCAACTTTGTAGCAATGTGTCTGAATAAGGCAATTTTGGAATGCCAAATTCACACAGAGAAGCGTCCTGGTGCAGTTTAATGCAAAGAGATAAGAACAAAACTGACACTAATGGTACTCTGGAAGTTAAGAGCTACCATTTCAGGGTTTGATCAAACTACTTTCAATAAATATCTACATGGGAAAAAGGAATAAATGGGAGACAATAGCAACACAAATTCAATTAAAGAAGCATGTATGAAAGATGGTTGAGAGTACAGAACACCTTAAGGAGGACTGTTTTAAACACATTTTCTGTTTTGCAACATCTGGATTACCATAAATCAAAAAATAATTTTTTTATCTGAGATAATTAATACAATATCAATTAGTAGGACAAAAATTATGTCAAAGAGAATCAAGTTCATAGTCAATTTGAATGATCAATAGGATTATCATTAGTTTGTTTCCCTGACAAATACATTTAATATTTTCATCTCTTAGGAGTGAAACAGGATTTTTACATAAAAAACTTTTTTATTCATTTTCTACACAATCTAAAACATTTTGTTGGATTCCATTGGGTGAGTTGCAATACTGGATATATCTCAATACCAATGTCACCAGGGTAAGTTGGGAATATTGGATCTGCACAAAATTGACACAACAACCCTGTGGGAAACCTAATATAAAATAATAAACAGAGTTATAAATTGCACATAGATCTCAAGATCACAAGTGCAGAAATACATCCAATTTTTAAACTTCATAGCTCAATGTTTTCTTCAACAACAGAACTGTAATCTGCATTGATTAAATCTTGCAGTGAAAATTTTCCAGACTAGATTATGCATGTACAAGGTTTATCACCTCCTTTGAATACCCAAGATGACTCATGGCTACTTTCTATGGCTCTGCCAAATTGATTTAATTACCAGTTTCTGTTGTATCCTCTATCTTGCTCTCTCATCCAAACAAGTTGCTTCCTTAACATTCCAATCACAAATCAATTCATTACACTTGTACTCTTTAATTTTCAAATTGAAGTATTTAAGGCCTGGATTTTGCCTTGGCTCATTATTTTGAAGTGTTTACAATTTACTGTTAACAGATTTTTTATCATTGCCACCAAAAGATGTGTTTTGCTCTTTAACCCTGCAAAAATTGGTGCTATTGTTCTAAGCATCTTTGTAATACAATCTTGGAATAGACCTATCTACCAAGGGAACCTTGTATGTGTTGATTTTTCAAACTTGGATTTTCTTCATAAAGGTTAGAAAAATAGCTTCTATCTCTTTTGCACCAACAAAATAACCTCTAATTATTTCCAAATTCATCCGCATGAACCTGCTTCTGTTTCTTGTTTAATCCAATATTCCCAAGCTTGATTCTCAAATCTGCTTTGTCAAGAGTTGTTAGCAATGTTGGACTGTTTGGGTAGATCAAGGGTCCTTCTTGCTCCAACAGACAACACATATTTGCAGTTATTCAGAGAATGAACTGAATTTATTTGGTATCTTCTCGTTTTTCACACTAATTGTGATGTTTTTCTTCTACTTCACTTTTCATTCACCACAGCTGTTGAGTTCTTGTTTGTTTCCATTACTGTTACTTTTATCATTACCTACCTCTCCTTGACCATCTTGACCTACACTTTTGCTGCATCCTCATTCTCATATACCACCTAAATAAACATAGCCACTATGACCATCCTTTCCCTGACCACCATGATGTCAATGAATTCCCTCTTTTCATCTTTTCCCTCAGCCATCATGGCTATTATGCCCACCCTCTGCTCATCCAACAAGACTGCTGTTGTTGTCAGAGATCAATTTGATCACTTGTCAGCCACTTGCAACCTCATATCTGAAACTATGCATCCCATGGGTAAGAAGTTAATTGTGTAATTGTTAATTGGTGGGGCATTTGTAGATTAGTGCACTTCTGGATTGTGGTTGTGTTCATTGGAGAGAGAGAGTGCATGTTTTGAGATGTCTTGGTGGTAGTTTTCTTAGGCATACGTGCACATGTTTTGTGTGTTGATGTTTGGTGTTTGTTTGGTGTGAAACCTTATCAGGGGATCAAGTTGGATTACAGTGGATTACATTGGATTGTAATGGATTACATAATATATTTTTGGATCATGTTCAAAATTTTTGATCATGGTGTAGTACTTTTTTTTGGATTGCCGATTTCAATAGTTATGTACATAATATGTTGTATAGTATTTCCCTACTAATATGCCCCTTCATTCTTGCTCAATCGAGATGGAAAATATAGCGTGCGATCGCCAACATGCGATCACTGTTAGACAACGAAACAAAGGATATGCATCACTTTAGACAGAGTTTCTACTAAGCGAAAACGTTTCATTTTTTGGACCGTAAAAATAAATAAATATGGGCAAATCATAAATTTCAAGGTAGATCTTGAAAATTACGAGCCCGTTTGTCCTATATAATTTCCAATACTGGATCAAATACTACAATATTATTAATTGGACGGCCCAGAGACGCATCTTAATGCCGTGACAAACGAAAGTTCTGTCGACGATGATCCAACCCTTACTGCGGAGCAACAACTCACCGGCAGCACCGATCATCGCCTTCTTTTGTTGGGCCAACAATAGAAGGTAACTACCTACGCATCGTTACTTTTTTGCACAGCGGGCACGATACCAAACTGTAAAAAGTCATTACAGGGGCATGATTCTACAGCGCAATTAATTTTTGATTGTAATCTTTAACGCAATCTGTACGCGGCATTGCACTTGAAGCGCTGGAAATGATGTGAACGAATTCAATTTATTTCCATCCTTTTTAGCGGTCACTCCAAACTCTGTCTTTTGTTTGAATTTTTTTCGTCTAACAATTGCGTTCTTTGATTAATTTAGGTTGGGATTTTGATTAATGAAAATCACTCACGCGGCGAACCTCGAACGCGATACCATTTCACATTTTTGGAATCATTCCAAATCTACCAAATATGGATTTTCACAAAGTGAAAGACTATTCGGGGAAAAGAACCCGGAAGCCAGGCACTCCAGTCCCCATCCCCGGCAGCAAAACCTCGATGTGCAATCACGCTGACAACAACGGGAGAAAAAATTGTATTTCCATAGAAAACGAAAGCGACAGTAACGACTCTAGATTTAGTGCATTAGATGACGACGGGGCGGAACACTCAACTTGCAATAATGGACGGATGCGCCGGCGAACAAAAAGTAACGAGAAAGAGGATGACTGGGAGGATACTTCAAGAGATGAAAACAACAAAGTGCCTCAGAGAACATTTGATGGAGTGAATGTCGAAAACTGCTCTCCTGACAAGAGGGAATACTTGAATAATGTGCTGAGGAAGCTTGGTGGCGACGTTACGGAGAAGCGTTCCATAATTCAGACGAAGAACAATCCGCGACTTTTGACCAAAGACAGAGAAAATCACCGTGCCTCGAATAGGCGTGGAAAAAGACATGTCGCCAGTTCACTTGCCGAACCATCCTCTCTCATTCCTCTAGCCGAGGCAGTAGAACGCCAAAAACGTAACAAACCCCAACCTTTCAATGCATCATCCATCTCAGAGGGGAATCGCCGGGCTTGTGTTCAGAGCAACCGTAAAATAACAAGTCAAATGGAGAAGAACATGAGTCAGTTGGCAAAATATGGGGGTGGCAATATGATATCTCGTCGACGACAAGCACACTGCACTCGTGAAGAAGCCGGCGAAACAAAAACTACAAAAACACAGGTTGCATTGGATCAGAGATCGAAGGAAGTGTTCGGAAAACCGTACAGTCGACCACAGCAAATCCAAAATCACAATCATGTTGTAGAGGCCGGCTTATCACGTGATCAAAGGGAAAAATACAGCGCTGAATCAATAGAGAAGACTAAGAAGAATAGCGCAACAGCCATACACGATTGCAACAGTCCTCATATTTCCGAGAGTAAGACTCCCGTGAAAGTGGATAACAATGTTATCGATGTCGATGAACACATGGAGGTCGAGAGCACTTCGTCAATACAAGATTACAGCGACTTCACTTCGGGGAGAAAGCGGAAGTTAGAGAAAAACAGTTACGATGACACCGACGACAGTTTAGAAATCCAAGCTTATCATAATCCATTTTTTGATTGAAATCTGAAATTGGATTCCACACCATTTCATTTCATGATGAGAGTGCTTCTTCTTGTACAATAATAATGAATAATTCAAGGAAACATAGTCCAAGATCATGTGAGTAGAAGTTTTATTCCCAACTTGTTGTATTCAATTCTTGCCTTTTCTGCAAACATGTTGTACTCCTTTAGCCTTTTCCTTCTAAATAAGCATTCACATTAAGTCTTCAGATTACATTAAATTATAGGGCCTTAATTGACAATTATTTTTTGTTTGATATTCCTAGATGAAGTTCCCAGCAATATCTCAGGTCGAAGAAGACAGGACACAATATCTTTTAGTACACAAAACACTCTATTGTGCTCATTCGAGACGGAAAACAGCTCGCGTTCGCCACCGCGATCTCACCAATTCGACCAAGAAACCGTGTCTGAACGAAAGAACACTCAAGAGAAATTTCTAGTATGGAGAGGTTGGATTTCTGGACCAAATGGTATATAATATATGACTGGCAATCCAAATACGTGAAATTACCATACTTTTAAAAAATTATGAGCCCAATTGTCCTACACCAAATTTGTACCTGGATCACATAGAAACTTGATCTCGAACAACCTCGGCGCATCTTGAATTCACGACGACATGGTAAGGAAGGTTCTCTGTCAACTATGATCCAACCCTTATTGAGGAGCAACAACCCACCGGCAACTGATCATTGACTTGTCTTTGGCATACAATAATAGAAGGTACCTACACATCGTAATTTTACTGCATTTCGGGCACGATACCAGACGATGAAATGTCGTTCGAGGGGAATGATTCTACGTTCTACAGTGGCATCAATTTTGCTTGTGAAATTTAACGCAACCTGAAGGCGGCATTTCACTTTCAGCGTTGAACTCTTCATTCGGCGGAAAATTAATATGTAGGAATTCAAATGATTCCTCATCTTTTTAGCAGTCA
>JACCDI010549846.1_pt1 | contig 10635 bp, 12 predicted proteins | sample 7442791 | NCBI WGS metagenome assembly JACCDI01 (sample SAMN15323434, study PRJNA562643) | freshwater metagenome | isolation source: river surface water | place: USA:Blue River Watershed | collected 2017-08-15
GACACCGAGTTGTTCGGCAACGATTTTCTTGACGCGGGATTCGATGTCAGACATCAGGGTCCTCCAGTGGGTGGTTATACGTAAAGTGCGCGCATTTTAGCAGGTTTGCGCGGTGAAACTTAAGTTTTGGCTTTTGCTTTTACTAACGACTCAGACCAATCCATGGTAGGCCAAGAAAGATCCTATCCGGGAAGGTTTTTCGACTGGCAATCAGCCGCCGGACATGTACATGCCGCCGTTCACGTGCAGCGTGGTGCCAGTGATGTAGGCTGCATCATCCGACGCCAGGAAGGCGACCGCCGCCGCGATGTCTTCCGGCATGCCGAAGCGGCCGGCCGGGATTTGCTGCAGCAGCGCAGCGACTTGCTGCTCGTTCAATGCCTTGGTCATGTCGGTATCGATGAAGCCCGGCGCCACACAGTTGACGGTAATGTTGCGGCTGCCAATTTCGCGCGCCAGCGCGCGGCTCATGCCGGCGACGCCGGCCTTCGCGGCAGCGTAATTCATCTGGCCCGGATTACCGGCCGAACCCACGACAGAGGTAATGCTGATGATGCGGCCGTGCTTGGCCTTCATCATGCCGCGCAGCACTGCACGTGACAAGCGGCCGACAGCGGTCAGATTGGTCGCGATCACCGCGTCCCACTCCTCATCCTTCATGCGCATCGCGAGCTGGTCTTGCGTGATGCCGGCATTGTTGACCAAGATACTGATGCCACCGTGCTGCTTGCCGATTTCTTCGATCAGCGCATGCGACTGTTCCGCATCGGTTACGTTCAATACCGCGCCACGGCCGGCATCGGAGCGCACTGCCTGCAGATACTCGGTGATCGCTGCTGCACCGGCGTCGGTGGTCGCGGTGCCGATCACGGTGGCGCCACGCTTCGCGAGCTCGACGGCGATCGCTCGGCCGATACCCCGTGAGGCGCCGGTCACCAGCGCGACTTGTTGATCAAGAGAAGATGCTCGGTTCATCACTTGCCTGCCTCCAAAGCAGCATCCAGCGACGCCTGGTCGACGATGGCCTCGCCGCTCAGTTCGCCGTTGATACGTTTCACCAGACCGGTCAGTACCTTGCCCGGTCCGCATTCGATGACGCGGGTCACACCCATCGCCGCCATGATGTTCACTGATTCAACCCAGCGCACCGGGCTTGCCGCCTGACGCACCAGTGCATCCTTGATCGCGGCGGAATCGCTGACGATCGCAACATCAACGTTGTTGATCAGCTGAATTTTCGGTACATGGAAATTCACGTTCGCCAAATAGTCGCGCAGCCGATCCGATGCCGGCTTCAGCAACGACGAATGGAAAGGCGCAGACACCGGCAGCGGCAGCGCGCGCTTTGCGCCCTTCGCTTTCGCCGCTTCACACGCGCGCTCGACGGCGGCCTTGTGGCCGGCAATCACGACTTGCGCCGGTGCGTTGAAGTTGACGGGCTCGACGACCTCGCCCTGCGCGGCCTCGGCACACGCCGCGCGCACATCGTCATCCGACAGGCCGAGAATGGCGGCCATGCCGCCCTGCCCGACCGGCACCGCTTCCTGCATCGCCTGCGCACGGAAACGCACCAGCGGCACCGCGTCGTTGAAATCGATCACACCGGCCGCCACCAGCGCCGAATACTCACCAAGGCTATGGCCGGCAACGATGGACGGGGTCGAACCGCCGGCGGCGATCCAGGCGCGGTAAAACGCAACCGCGCAGGCCAGCATCACCGGTTGTGTATTGGTCGTGAGGTCGAGATCTTCTTTCGGACCATCGGCAATCATTTTGCCGAGATCGACTTTCAAGGCATCGGACGCTTCGGCGATGGTGTCGGCGACGACGGCATTTCCGGCAAAGCCGTTCAGCATGCCGATCGCTTGCGAACCCTGGCCGGGGAAGACGAATGCGAGTGAGCTCATGTCGTTGTGAGGTAGAGATTGTTGTCGAGTGGTGTGTGGCCGACCGGTCAGCTCATGTGTCAGACGCGTGCGAGCACGGCGCCCCAGGTAAAGCCGCCGCCCACACCTTCCATCATCAGGTGCTGGCCGGACTGTATGCGGCCGTCGCGCATCGCGGCGTCCAGCGCCAGCGGGATCGACGCGGCCGATGTATTGCCATGTTGGTCGACGGTGACCACCATTTTTTCCAGCGGCAGCCCGAGCTTCTTCGCGGTGCCCTGCATGATGCGGATGTTGGCCTGGTGCGGAATCAGCCAGTCGATTTGCGAGGACTGCATGCCGGCCGCTTCCAGCGCTTCATGCGCAACCTTCTCCAGCACCGATACCGCCAGCTTGAACACGGCCTGTCCGTCCATGGTCAGGAACGCGCTGCCGGCAACGGCACCGCCCGCCACATTGCCCGGCACGCACAGAATGTCGGTGTGACGGCCATCGGCGTGCAGGCGCGACGCCAGGATGCCAGGCTCGTCGGACGCTGCGAGCACGACAGCACCGGCGCCATCGCCGAACAACACACAGGTAGTGCGATCGTTGAAATCGAGGATGCGCGAGAACACTTCGGCGCCAATCACCAGCGCGCGTTTGTGCATGCCCGACTTGATGAAGCTGTCGGCCACCGACAGTGCATACACAAAACCGCTGCAAACGGCCTGCACGTCGAGGGCTGCCGCGTCATTGGTGATGCCGAGTTTTCTTTGAACGACGCAAGCGGTGCTCGGGAAGCCGCCGAGGAAATCCGGCGTCGACGTCGCAAGGATGATCAGGTCGATGTCGTTCGGCTGCAGGCCGGCCATCTGCAGCGCCTGCTGCGCGGCGGTGACCGCGAGGTCAGACGACATCACGCCGTCGTCGGCGAAATGACGCGCGGAGATGCCGCTGCGCGACACAATCCATTCGTCGGAGGTTTCGAGACCTTTTTCGGCCAGCTTCGCAGCCAGCTCGGCGTTGGTCACGCGGTGCGGCGGCAGGCAGCTGCCGGTGCCGACGATGCGGGAATATTTGCTCATGCAGTTTTTGTCTCTGTGACCGGGGACGAAGCCTGCGCACCAGCCGACGCTGCCGAAGCCGCCGGCGCGTGGAGCGCATCGGATGCATTCTGCGCCGTGGCCGACTGTGGCATCAGTTCCGCGATCGAGGTTTCAATGCGCGACAGCACATCATGGCGTGCCGCCTCGAATGCGCGACGGATCGCCCATTCAAAGCCGTAGGCACTCTCGCCGCCATGACTCTTGAACACCAGCCCGCGCAGGCCAAGCAGGCTCGCGCCATTGTAGCGGGATGGGTTCAGCCGCTGCGAAATGTTCTTTAATGCGCGCTGCGCTATCAGCGCGCCCAGCATGTTGATCCAGCCCTTCTTCAGCTCGCTGGTCAGCACGCCCTTGATCAGCCGGCCCAGTCCCTCGGCCGCCTTCAGCGTCACGTTGCCGACGAAACCGTCGCAGACGACGATGTCGGTCGTGCCTTCGAAGATGTCATTGCCTTCGACATTGCCGTAGAAATTGATCAGGCCCTTCGCATGGTCGGCGCGCAGCAGCTCGGCGGTCTGCTTGACCAGTTCATTGCCCTTGATGTCTTCTTCGCCAACGTTCAAGAGGCCCACGGTCGGACGCGCATGACCTTCGACCGCCGACACCAGCGCCGAACCCATCAGCGCGAACTGGTGCAGGTGCAGCGGCTCGCAATCGACATTGGCGCCGAGGTCGAGCACATAGGTGGGGCCGTCCTTCTGGTTCGGCAGGATGGTGCAGATCGCCGGGCGATCCACGCCGGCCAGGGTCTTGAGCAGGTAGCGCGACACCGCCATCAGCGCGCCGGTATTGCCGGCCGACACGCAAGCCTGCGCATCGCCAGCCTTCACCAGGCTGATCGCGACGCGCATCGACGAGTCTTTTTTACGGCGCAGCGCAACCTCGAGCGGATCGTCCATCTCGACCACTTCGGTCGCGTTGACGATGCTGATGCGCGGATGCTGTTCGGCGCCCAGTTTCCTGAGCTCGGCACGAACCACGTCCTCGCGCCCGACCAGCACCAGGTGGGCGTCGGGTTCGCGGTGGGCGAAAGCTACGGAGGCGGGTACCGTGACTGAGGGGCCGTGATCACCGCCCATGCAGTCAATGGAGATCTTGACGGTCATGATCGCCGGCAGGTCACCGGAGCCAGCTGCAAGCTGCCCGGGAGCGCGACCATCATTCGATGACACTGTGTGCGCATACAAAAACGGCGCTCAGGCCCGGTTCAGGCCGCTGTTGCGCCGAATTGTTGGAAGACAGCGGGACGAATTACTCGTCGTTTTTCGTCTTCAGGACCTTGCGGCCACGATAAAAGCCGTTCGGGCTGATGTGGTGACGCAGGTGGGTCTCGCCGGTGGTCGGCTCGATCGCCGTTGCCGGTGCGGTCAGAAAATCGTGCGAGCGATGCATACCGCGCTTCGACGGGGTCTTTTTGTTCTGCTGGACTGCCATGACGTACTCCTGATTCGATGAATCCAAAATTTTAACACAAGGGAACGGGATTTCCCCCACTCCCGACGACTTGCCGATTGCGTAATAACTGGCGAGCCTGCGCAAGCCCCCGGCTACGCAAGCCCTTCATTCTTAAGGCCTTTCAGCGCCGCGAACGGCGATTCGCGCTGGTCCTGCGGCACCGCCGGCACATCGCCGGGGCAGGTGTCGTGGCGCGGCGACAGCGGCAAGGCCAGCAGCGCATCGTCCTCGACCAGTTGCAGCAGGTCTTGCTGCGCATCGCCGACGATCACGTCGATGCTGTCATCATCCAGCTTTTCCTCGGTCTCGTCGGCATCGGCCTCGTCACGCGCGATCACCAGCACGGTGTCGGTCGCGATCGCATGCGCGAACGGCGCCAGGCAGCGCTGGCAGACCAGCCTGACCTCACCCGCCACCTGCATGGTCATTTGCGGCACGCCGGTCGGGTGGCGACCACCCGTGATCGTCCACTGCAGCTCGCCCGAGGTATCGGCCAGCTCGGCGCCCAGGCGCTTCAGCGCTGCGACCGGCGTTACCCCGGAACGGGACTCGCCGGTGCGGCAAAACTCGACACTATCGACCGTGGTATCGCTCATCTGGGTGCTCCGGACGGCTTCCGAGCCCGTGCCAGACAGCCGGCCGCGAACTGGAAACGCTGGAAAACCAGCTATGATAGCAGGGTTTCGCCCTTCCGGCCTACCCCTGCTGTCCCGTCCGCGCTGAATATCCCGATGCCCCGACTGATCCTCGCCTCGAGCTCCGCCTACCGCCTCGAGCTGTTATCGCGTTTGCAATTGCCTTTCGAAGCGATCGCACCGGACATTGACGAGACCCCACTGCCCGGCGAGACGCCGCCAGCGACCGCGCTACGGCTGGCGCAGGCCAAGGCTGCCGAGATCGCGCGCCGCGAGGGCCCGGCGCTGGTCATCGGCTCGGACCAGGTCGCGACGCTGGATGGCGAGCATATCGGCAAGCCCGGCAATCATGAGAATGCGCTGGCCCAGCTGAAAAAGATGCGCGGCCGCGAGACCATTTTCCACACCGCGCTGTGCCTGCTGGACAGCCGCGGCGCCGAGCCGCTCGTGCAGTTGCAGAACGTGCAGACGGTCGTGCGCCTGCGCGACCTGCCGGATGCGGAGCTCGATGCCTACCTGCGCATCGAACAGCCCTACGATTGCGCGGGCAGCGCGAAAAATGAAGGTCTGGGCATCGTGCTGATCGAGCGCCTGCAGAGTGACGACCCGACCGCCCTCACCGGCCTGCCGCTGATCGCGTTGACAACCATGCTGCGCAAGGCGGGCGTTGCCTTCTGTGCGCTGAACACGGAGCGCGCGTGATGGCCGGCACCCTGTACCTGATACCGAATTCGCTGGGCAGCGAACAACTCGACGCGGTGATCCCGGCACCGGTACGCGAACTGACCGCCAGCCTCGATTGCTTCATCGCCGAGAACGCGAAAACCGCGCGTGCTTTCCTGAAGCAAGTCGCCCACACGCACCCGCTGAACACCGTGATGCAGGAAATCCGCATCAGCGAGCTGAACGTGAACACGCCGGCAGCGGAAGTATCCGCGCTGCTGGCCCCTCTGCTCGAAGGCAAGGACGTCGGCTTGCTGTCCGAGGCTGGTGTGCCGGCCGTCGCCGACCCGGGTGCCGATCTCGTGCGGCTCGCGCACCAGAAAGGCATCACGGTCAAACCACTGGTCGGCCCGTCTTCACTGCTGCTGGCACTGATGGCCAGCGGCCTGAATGGGCAGAGCTTTGCCTTCCACGGCTACCTGCCGACCGATGCCAATGAGCGCGCGGCGCGCATCAGACAACTGGAACAACGTTCACGACAGGAGAAGCAAACGCAGATCCTGATCGAGACGCCGTACAGGAATGAAGCGATGCTGGAAGCACTGGCCACGCATTGCTCGGGCAATACGCTGGTGTGCGTGGCGACCGACCTCACGCTGGACGGCGAATCGGTCGTGACAAAAAGTGCGGGTGCATGGAAGCACGCACTCGCCGGCGGCAAGATGCCGGCAATCCGCAAGAAACCGACGGTGTTCCTGTTCCTCGCCTGAGGCCGCTCAGCGCGGGCGCAGGGTCTCGGTCACCATCGTCTTCGCCATCGATTCGCCGACGGCAGCACCAAACTTCTTCAGCACGCGATCCGACAAGCCCTCGCGCACCGTGTAGTCGATCACGTCCTCGGCCTTCAGTACATCGCGCGCGACGCTGTCGACAGTGCCGAGGTCATCGGCGAGGCCCAGCGAGATCGCGCGGCTGCCGGTCCAGAACAGTCCGGAAAAGATCTCCGGGTTGTCCTTGAGCCGCTTGCCACGACCGGCCTTCACTGCTGCGATGAACTGCTGGTGGATGTCTTTCAGCATCGCCTGCGTGAACTCGCGATGCCGCGGGTTCTGCTCGGAGAACGGGTCCATCATTGCCTTGTTCTCGCCGGCGGTCAGCAGGCGGCGCTCGATGCCGAGCTTGCTCATCAGGCCGGTGAAGCCGAAGCTGCTCATCAGCACCCCGATCGATCCCACCACGCTGGCCCGGCTCACATAGATGCGGTCTGCGGCGGCGGCGATGTAATAGCAGCCGGACGCGCACATGTCCTCGACCACCACATAGACGGGCTTTTTCGGATGCAGCTGGCGCAGGCGAGTGATCTCGTCGTTCACGATTGCCGATTGCACCGGACTGCCGCCGGGGCTGTTCATGCGCAACACGACGCCGACCGAACCTTCATCACCGAAAGCCTCCTGCAACGCCGGCAGGATCGAGTCGACGGATGCGGTGCTGCTGTCGGCATCAATCTCGCCGGTGATCTCGACCATCGCGGTGTGCCGCATGCTGGCCTGCTTCGATGAGCCTTTCAGGTCGAACGCGGCATAGATCGCAAACAGCGCAACGACCAGCAAGCCGATGCGGAAGATGTTGCGCCAGCGTCGGTTCGCGCGCTGTTCGTCGAGCATGCCCAGCGCGAGCTTCTCGAGCGCATCGTAGGGCAAGCCTTGCCTGGACAGCTTGTCGGCATCGGTGCCTTGCGCGTGGCTGGCACCGGGTTCGGAAGTCGGGTCGGTCATGGTCGTTGTCTGGCTGGGAGCAAGGGGAGAAATAATCGATCTGCGAAATGTTCACGCACGCGCCGGGCGGAGCTCATCATCCGGTTCCCAGTACAGCTTGTTGTCTTTTTCAATCACCGTCACCGGCCGAAGCTTACCGCCGCGGCAGGGCCCGCCGGCGCACTTGCCGGTGTCAGGCTCGTACAGCGCGCCATGCGTCGCGCACATCAGGTACAGGCCGCTCGATTCGAAGAACTCGCCCTGGTTCCAGTCCAGTTCCATCGGCACGTGCGCGCAGCGGTTCAGGTACGCGTAAGGCTGGTCGCCGAAGCGAACCACGAAGGCTGTCCAGTCCTCGCCGCCGGCCGTTACCGGAAAGCGTATCCCCTTGCCACCATCGACCAGCTCGCTGGCTTCGCAGATATAGATTGCTTCACTCACGTCGGTTACGCCTTCTGCTGCGCCGAGTCATGCGTGTTCATTGAGCCACGCATGCAAATCCCTGATCGAGCTTGCCCCATACAGCGGCGACAGCGCCGCCAGTTCCTGCGCCGGATGTGCGCCGTAGCTGACACTGACGGCCGCTGCACCGGCGTTGCTGGCCATCAGCAAGTCATGCGTGGTGTCGCCGATCATGACGGTACGTTTCATGTCCTGCCCCAGCTCGCGTGTCAGTTCCAGCAGCATCGCCGGGTTTGGCTTGGAGAAAGTCTCGTCCGCGCAGCGGGTCGCATCGAACAGCGATGTCAGTCCCGACGCGGCCATCGCACGGTTCAGTCCGACCCGGCTCTTGCCGGTCGCGACTGCAAGGAAATAGCCTTGCGCGGCGAGGTCTTCCAGCATCTCGCGCGTGCCGTCGAACAAGGTCAGCTCCTGGTCTCGCGACAAATAGTGGTAGCGGTAGCGCTCGACCATACGCGGATAATGCACCGGATCGAGATCTGGTAACACCGCTTGCAATGCGTCCTGCAGGCCGAGGCCAATCACATAAGAAGCCGACTTCTTGTCCGGCTCGGGCAAGCCAAGGTCGCGCGCGGCCGCCTGCATCGCCGCAATGATGGCCGAGGTGCTGTCCATCAGCGTGCCGTCCCAGTCAAAGACGATCATGTCGAATTGTTTGCGGGGCATCTGCGCGCCTTCGGTCTCCGGCCTCTCAGCCTTCTTGTTTAGTTGTCTGCCTGTCTTGCCGCGAGCAGGCTGTCGAGGAAACGCTTGCACTCCATGGGCAGCGGCGCCTCGACACGGACGGGTTCGCCTGTCAGCGGGTGAGTGAACGACAGCCGGAACGCGTGCAGGAACATGCGTCTCAGCGCCACATGTCCGTCACCTGCCTTCTGCAACTGCTTGTTCAATGCAAAATCGCCGTACTTGTCGTCACCAACGATGGGAAAGCCCGATGATGCGAGGTGCACGCGGATCTGGTGCGTGCGCCCGGTCTTCAATTCGGCTTCCAGCAATGCGTAGTCGCCGTATTTTCGCAATAAATTGAACACCGTGTGCGACGGCAAGCCATCAGACTGCACCCGAACCCGGCGCTCGCCATCGGCCGCGGTGTACTTGAACAGCGGCAGCTTCACGTGCTGGCGCTTGTTCTGCCATTCCCCCACAGTGCCCTTCACCAGAGCCAGGTAGCGCTTGTCCATCCCGCCGCCGTCGCGGATCTGTTCATGCAGGTTGACCAGTGCGCTGCGCTTCTTGGCCAGCACCAGCACGCCGGAGGTCTCGCGGTCGAGCCGGTGCACCAGTTCCAGGAATCTGGCCTGTGGACGCGCGGCACGCAACTGCTCGATGACCCCGAACGACACGCCGGAGCCGCCATGCACGGCCACGCCGGCCGGCTTGTCGATGATCAAAATGGCATCATCTTCGAACAGCACCGGGAATTCGGCGGCCGGCGCGCGACCCTCGGCCGCCGCCGTGGGCTGGGCCAGGCGCATGGGCGGCACCCGCACCAGGTCACCCTCTTCCAGCCGGTAAGTCTGCGCAATGCGGCCCTTGTTGACCCGCACCTGCCCCGAACGCAGCACCTGATAGACGTGGCTTTTCGGGACACCCTTGCAGATGCGTAGCAAAAAGTTATCGATTCTTTGGCCCGCGTCGTCGGGGCCGATCGTGACCATTCGGACCTCGGGCCGCCCGGCCGCTTCAGCGGTGACGCTGCGAGAATCAGATCCAGGATTGGAAAATCTCGCTAAGTCCTTCATTTTGAATATATAATCGCGTGGCGAGGGGAAAACCCTTGATTGTGTCAGAAGAAAAAGACCATTCTACACAGGGGGCACCGTCATCGGCCTCGCCGGCTTCGGCAAATACGATGGCAAGTAAGGCTGGTTCGGCTTCCGCAACAGGTTATCGAACTGGCACAAAGCTGTGCATGCAGTGCCACTGTGCTGTCAGGGTCGCTCCGAAGTTGCGATCGGACTGTGCGCCGTGTGTACTGGATCGAGACTCTGGAATTCAAGGATAAAGTCTGGCGAGCTCGCCTTCGATGGCAAAGCTCGCTGGCAGATGTGGCTGTTTCTTTTTTGCCGACTACGCACTCCGACTATCTCATCGATATGTTCAAGCCTGCCGACATCCAAACCTGCCTGCCGTCGCCACGAGCGACAGCGCCAGTGCATGGACTGGTCGCGGGCTTTGCAGCGGCAAGCTGAGCAGTTCATCCGCGCCCTGTGCGGCCCGCGCTTGCGCGCGAAGCCACACGTCACGGCAACCCTCCTCCTCTCCAGCCTCCGTCCTCGCATGCATCCCTGAGTTTGCCGCGCTCTTTTTTGCGCGGCATGAAGGCCCTTTCGGGCCACGGAGTACGCAATGAAACGCATGTTGTTCAACGCCACGCAGCAGGAAGAGCTGCGCGTGGCCATCGTCGACGGCCAGAAACTGATCGACATCGATATCGAGACCGCCGGTCGCGAGCAACGCAAGTCCAACATCTACAAAGGTGTCATCACCCGCATCGAGCCCTCGCTCGAGGCCTGCTTCGTCAATTACGGCGAAGAGCGCCACGGCTTCCTGCCGTTCAAAGAAGTGGCACGCAGCTACTTCCGCGAAGGCGTGGACGTGCGCAACGCCAGCATCCGCGATGCGCTGCGCGAAGGCCAGGAAATCATGGTGCAGGTCGAGAAGGAAGAGCGCGGCAACAAGGGCGCAC
>JACCDI011044288.1_pt1 | contig 10635 bp, 4 predicted proteins | sample 7442791 | NCBI WGS metagenome assembly JACCDI01 (sample SAMN15323434, study PRJNA562643) | freshwater metagenome | isolation source: river surface water | place: USA:Blue River Watershed | collected 2017-08-15
ATGTTAGCAATGTATTAGCTATTGACAATAGCGATACTACAAAACCATTAATTCATGGTGAGTTTGATAATAACAAAATTACAGTCAATGGTATTTTGACTGCCAATAGTTTTAAAATTCCAAATGGAACATCAGCTCAGTATTTAAGAGCAGACGGTTCCGTTACAACTTCAGTTACTTCAGGCGTTCCATATACTGGAGCAAGTCAAGCTGTTGATTTAGGAGCTTTTGATTTGAAGGTGAATGGATTGACAGTAGGAATAGGTTCAGGAACAGCTTCGGCTAGTACTAATACCTCAGTTGGTTTTCAAGCGTTATTAGCAAATTCTTCAGGTAATTCAAATACTGCAATAGGGTATAGATCATTAAGGTCAAATACAACTGGGGTAGCTAATACAGCAGTTGGGGATAGTGTAATGATTTTAAATACAACTGGTAATTGGAATACCGCAGCTGGTGTTTTGGCTATGTTAAGTAATACAACCGGATATGCTAATGCTGCATTTGGGCAAGGAGCTTTATTAGCAAATACTTCAGGATCTGGTAATGCTGGTTTTGGTAGAGAAAGTTTATTTAGTTCAACTACAGGTTTTGGTAACACCTCACTTGGGGATGTTACATTACATACTAATACTTCTGGATTTTATAATCTAGCAGCAGGGGCTTTTGCTTTATACTATAACACTACTGGCTCTAATAACGCTGCTATCGGAACAAATTCAATGTACCGAAGCACAACTGGTTATAGTAATGCTGCGCTTGGATCATATTCATTATTTACAAACACAACAGGTTCAAGAAATACGGCACTTGGAGATAGTTCTTTATTAAGAAATACAACAGGTTCTTTCAATACAGCTGCTGGTTATATGTCTTTGTCATCAAATACAACTGGTGATTTCAATACAGCATATGGAAGTTATACCATGGAAAAAAATACAACGGGGTATGAAAACATTGCATTTGGTGGTGAGGCATTTAGAAATAACACTACTGGTAATTTTAACGTAGCCATTGGTGCAGGTACTTTAGGAAGTAATACTACAGGAGGAGAAAATACTGCTATTGGAAGAAGGTCGATGAATGATAATACGACAGGTACATTTAATACTGCTATTGGTCAAGCTGCATTATATGCCAATAGAACAGGTAGTAATAATACTGCAGTAGGCCGTACAAGTTTAGCTTACAATACAGGCGAAGGTAATACAGCAATAGGTGCAACAGCAATTACTAATAACACTAATGGTAGTAATAATACAGGAATAGGACAAGCGGTTTTAGCAACCAATACAACAGGTAATAATAATACTGCAATTGGTTACTTTGCAGATGTTGCTTCAAATAATTTAACCAATGCAACTGCAATTGGTAATGGTGCAATTGTAACCGCTTCCAATTCAATTCAATTAGGTAACACTTCAGTTACGGATGTTAAAACAACAGGTGTTGTAACCGCTTCAGGTTTTAAAACATATTCTGGAACTTCAAGTCAATATTTAATGGCCGACGGTTCGGTTTCAACCGGAACTTCATCATCATCTTCTGTTGGTGTTCCTTATACTGGAGCAACACAAGCGGTGGATTTAGGTGCATTCGATATGAAGGTAAATGGAATAACTGTTGGTATTGGCTCAAGAACAAATTCTAATACATATAACCTCGCATTGGGTAACGGAGCTCTTTATTCTAATACTATAGGAGGAGATAATACTGCAATAGGAACATCTGCATTAGCATATAATAGAAATGGAACTCGGAATACTGCTAGTGGAAATTCTGCATTATTATTTAATACTTCAGGAGAAAATAATACTTCAACTGGGTATGTGTCACTTCAAGGTAACACCACGGGTTCAAACAATACTGCAAATGGTTTTAATTCATTGGGTACAAATGTTACAGGTACTAATAATACTGCAATAGGGTATAACGCTGATGTTGCTTCAAGTAATTTAACCAATGCAACAGCAATTGGAAGCGGAGCTATAGCAACAGCTAGTAATACAGTTCAATTGGGTAACACATCAGTTACTGATGTTAAAACAAGTGGAGCTATTACAGCGTCCTCATTTAAAAAAGTTGGAGGAACTTCAAGTCAATACTTAATGGCCGACGGTTCGGTTTCAACTGGAACTTCATCATCCTCAGTTGGTGTTCCTTATACTGGAGCAACACAAGCTGTTGATTTAGGTGCTTTTGATTTGATGGTGAATGGGGTTAGCATTGGTAAAGGAGCAAATTCCATTTCTACAAATACTGTTGTAGGAAGAGACGCCTTGACAGCAATTACAACTGGTGAAATTAATATTGGTGTTGGTATAAATGCATTAATGAGAAATACAACCGGTAGTAGAAATACAGCAATTGGCCCTTTAGGTGTTCTTGGTTATAATACGGGTGGTAGTAATAATACAGCTATAGGGCAAAATTCTATGGCGCTTAACACAACTGGAGATGATAATACTGCTGTAGGTATTTACTCATTAGATGATAATACAACAGGATCAAGAAATACTGCAATTGGTAAACACGCATTACAAACAAATTCAACAGGTAATTTTAATACATCCATTGGTGCTAACTCATTGTTTTATAGCACTACTGGTGAAAGTAATGTTGCAATTGGAGAGAGTGCCATGTCTAGTAACACAACTGGCGGTCAAAATGTAGCAATTGGTGCTAATGCATTAATGAATAACGTTGCAAATAACAGAACAGTTGCAATAGGATATAATGCATTGATGAATGCCAATAATACCAATAGTGCAATAATAACGGGTAACACAGCTATTGGTTATGAATCATTAAGAGGAGGCGCAGGTGCTGCGAATAATACAGGAACTGCGAATACTGCCGTTGGTTATCAAACGCTTGCATTAAATACAACTGGTTCAGCTAACGTTGCAGTTGGTCACAGTGCTTTAATTAATAATGGTGCCGGTGCTGATAACGTAGCAGTTGGTGTAAATGCACTTAATTCAAATACGACTGGTGGAGCAAATGTTGGAATTGGTGTTTCTTCATTAGGTAGAAATACAACGGGTGTTCATAACGTTTCTATTGGTTATTATGCTTTGTCAGAAAATACAGCTGGTAATAGAAATAATGCATATGGTTCGAGAACACTTCGTTACAATACCGGATCTGATAACAATGCATTTGGTGAACAAGCTTTATACTCAAATACCGGAGATGGAAATATTGCCATGGGTGGTGGTGCTTTATATGGTAATACTACAGGATCAAATAACGTTGGTATTGGTGGAAGTGCAATGGGACATAAAACAACTGGATCAAATAACGTAGCGGTAGGTATTTTGGCAGGAGAAAAAATAGCTGATGGCGTTTCCACTAATTCAAGTTCGGATAACTCAGTGTTTTTAGGATTCCAGTCATATCCTCAAGCTGCTGCTCAAACAAATCAAATTGTAATAGGTTATAATGCTATAGGTAATGGATCGAATTCAACTGTAATTGGAAATGCATCAACTACTTCAGCTGAAATTAAGGGGGCATTAAAAACAAATGGACAGCTGTTAAGTTTGAGTACTAAAACTTCTGCTTACAATATTTTATCATCAGATGAAATCATTTTAGCAAATGCAAGTTCAGCGGCATTTTCGGTAACACTTCCTACTGCTGTTGATAAAAATGGGCAGACTTATACAATTAAAAGAATGAATAGTGGTTCAAATGATGTGACCTTGGCTACAACATCTTCACAAACTATTGATGGTTTAACAACTTATGTATTAAGTGCTCAATATAAATATATTAAAGTAGTAAGTGATGGTTCAAATTGGGTTATCGTAGGAAATAATTAAAATTAAAATTGATGAAAACAATTTCTAGGGTATTTTTTGCAGGGTTATTAATGATAACTTCTTATGTTAGTAATGCACAGGGCATTAACTTTCAGGGTGTATCAAGATCGGCAAATGGAACAATTCTGGCAAACTCAAATATTAGTTTGAGGCTATCCATTATGAGTAAAAGTGTGGATGCAACGCCTGAGTATGTCGAAATAAAAAAAGTTGTCACTAATACACAAGGTATATTTTCAATTGTGATAGGTGACGCTTTGACTTCAGCAACTGGAAGTTTCAAAAATATTAATTGGGCTGCGGTACCTAAGTTTTTAAAAGTTGAAATGGATCCTTCAGGAGGAACTAGTTTTATAAACATGGGTATAACACAATTACAATATGTGCCTTTTTCGTTTTATAGTTTAGGGGTAGCTGCCGAAAATGTAATTGGAGTTTTGCCAGTTGAAAAAGGAGGAACAGGCGTGGGCAGTTTGGCTGATTTAAAAGCTGCATTGAAATTATCAAACTTTGATTCTACTGCATTGTCAAACCGAATTGATATGAAGTTGACCAAAACGGATACAGCTAGTTTATCAAATAGAATCAATGCAGTTTCTGGCGTAGTTTCACAGGATGCAAAGTATAATTTAAAAGTAGGTAGAGACATTACTGCTAATAGCAATACTGGTTATTGGAATATAGCCATTGGCGGGAGTGCATTAAATAGGGTGTCTACCGGAGATAGAAATATTGGAATTGGTGCTTACGCACTTTCATCTAATTCTGCAGGTGCTTATAATATAAGTATTGGGTCCGAGTCTATGTTTTTCAATACCATTGGTTCTGGCAATAATGCGATTGGATTAAAAGCGTTGCAAAAAAATTCAACAGGAAATAATAATAATGCATTTGGATTTTATGCACTTGCTGGTAATACCTCGGGTGGAAATAATGTTGCCATTGGTGATTATACATTATATAATAATTCAACAGCCTTTAACAACGTTGCTGTTGGTAGTAATGCAATGTATGCGAATACAACTGGTAATAGTAATGTAGCTATTGGAAAAAGTGCGTTAGCTTTAAATAAAACAGGATCATTCAATGTAGCTATTGGTGATTATGCATTATATAATGATACAGCTAGTGAAAACACAGCTGTAGGTGCTGGAGCCCTTGTAAATAATACAGGTGGTATATTTAATACTGCTGTGGGACGCAGATCATTGGAAAATAATAGAACTGGAAGAGATAATACTGCAATTGGTTTATTATCACAATGGGGTACTTCCACGGGTAATGAAAATACCAGTGTGGCATCAAGGTCATTAGAAAATAACACAACAGGAAATAGAAATAATGCATTTGGTGTTTATTCTATTTTTAGTAATACAACGGGTAATGAAAATACTGGTTTTGGTACTTATTCATTAAGAGCTAATTCAACTGGTAATAATAATTCAGGGTTTGGTGTTGGCGCATTATCTTCAAATACAGTTGGTTCTAATAATACTGCAATTGGTTCAAACGCAAATGTTTCATTGAATGATTTATCAAATGCAACCGCAATTGGTAGTGGGGCTATAGTAACTTCATCAAATACTGTTCAATTAGGTAATTCTTCAGTTACGGATGTAAAAACAAGTGGAACAATTACAGCTTTAGGTTTCAAGCTTCCTAACGGAACTTCCGCACAATATTTAAAAGCGGATGGTACAGTTTCAACTTCAATCGTATCAGGTGTTCCCTATACTGGTGCAACGCAAGCTGTTGATTTAGGTGCATATGATTTGAAAGTAAATGGAATTACAGTTGGAATAGGCGCCAGTACAGCATCTGCATCTTCTAATACTGCATTCGGAAATGCTGCTTTATCAAATAATACAAACGGGAATAATAATACAGGAGTTGGATTAATGAGTCTTAAAGCAAATACAACGGGAAGTCATAATTCAGCGACTGGAGTCCATTCATTAATTGCTAATACTACAGGAAGTTATAATGGTTCTTTTGGTTCTTATAGTTTATATTTTAATACAACAGGTACTGGAAATACTGCTGTTGGGTCTTTAGCATTATACTCAAATACCACTGGATCATATAACGTATCATTAGGTATGCAAGCCTTAGTTACAAGCACCACATCTAGTTTTAATACTGCATTAGGTACTTACTCTCAATTTTTCACAACAACAGGTTCTGGAAATACAAGTGTAGGTGGAAGATCATTATATTCAAATACAATTGGTAATTCAAATACATCAGTAGGAAACTCTTCTCTTCAAAATAACACAACAGGTAGTTATAACGTTTCTATTGGACAAAATGCATTATATGCGAATACAACAGCAAGTGAAGTTGTCGCAATTGGAAGAGAAGCTTTAGCAAGTAATACTGCAACGAATAGTTTAGTGGCAGTTGGGAATCAAGCTCTTAAAACAAATACAACTGGCTTTGGCAACGTAGCTTTGGGTTCAAATAATATGCAATATAATACCACAGGAAGCGAAAATACATCTGTTGGATCTTGGACTTTATTAAATAATACAACAGGTAATGCTAATACTGCAATTGGAAGTGAAGTTTTAAGAAATAATACTACGGGAAATTATAATACTGCATTAGGAAAACAAACTTTATGGACGAATACAATAGGCGCTTATAATGTTGCAATAGGTATGAATGCAATGTATCCTAATACAACTGGATCAGATAATAGTGTACTAGGAACTTTTGCATTAGATGAAAATACATCAGGGCAAAATAATTCAGGTGTTGGTAAAGACGTTTTTAATCATAATACAACTGGAAATAATAATACTGCAATTGGATCTAATGCATTAGGGACAAATACGATTGGCTCGAATAATGTTGCCGTTGGATATTTTGCAGATGTTTCCTCGAATAATTTATCTAATGCAACTGCAATCGGTAGTGGCGCAATCGCTACTGCAAGCAATACAGTTCAATTGGGTAACACTGCAGTTACTGAAGTAAAAACGAGTGGTATAATTTCATCAGGAAAAGGATTTTTACCTTTGGGAATAACTCTTACAGAACGAAATGCAATTGTGAGTCCGGCGAGAGGTTTAATTATATTTTGTAGTAATTGTAGTGTAGATGGTGAGCTGCAAATTTATAATGGTACAATTTGGAAAAGTATTGTATTAGGTACTGTTACTAATTAATTTATATTTAATTTTCATGAACAATAAATTCATCCTCCTTCTTGTATCCATTGCAATTTTTTCATGCAATGACCAGGGGTCATCTGCAGTAGCTACTGACTCAATAGAAATGACTACTGCTGAAACCTCAGCCAGAGCTATTACACAGGAGGCGAACTCAAATTATCCAGCTGAAATTATTGGTTCATTCAGTGGCCAGCAGGTTTCTTATAATTTAAAAAATAAGGACGGTAATGATATGATTATAAGAGGTAATCCGGTTACCGTTCCTGGTTATGCAGTTAATTTTACACTTAGTAATAATGGAACTGTTGAGTTTATACAACAAGCTGCTGGGGTAGGTCGAGTTTATTATAATGGAAGTTTTAAAGTGCTTGAAAATTCAGGAACTAATATTCAAGTGCAATGTGATGTTAGCACAAGTGATAAAACTTCAAATCCAACTTATATTTTAAACTTCGATAAATCTACTAATGAAATTACATGTTCAGGTGGTAATGGTGAGCCATTAATTGGATTAACACGTTCAGGTAATTCTGCCTCAAGTGATCAAAATCAAGGTGGCAATAGCGACCCATTAAGTGAAAGTCAAAATCAATCACCTGATGGTATTTACATATATGCAGACAATTCTGTAAACATCAGAATTGCAATTAATGGAAATAGATGGAGAGGTAAAACAATGATTATATCTGGTTTTGGCGCTGATAATGATAATCAAAATGCACAATACGATAATGGGGTTGTAAATGGAACCACTTTATTTGATGAATCTGGGTATGTTGAAATTGGACATGTTAATGGAAGAAATTTAACTACTACCATTTCTAATCAGTCAGTTACTTTAAGAAAGCAATAGCAATATTCATAGGTTTATATCATTTCCACTTTTTTCATAAAATCTTGCCATGCATAAATATTTCTTATTCTTTTGTTTGACTTTTGTAACTATTAATTCATTTGCTCAAACTCAGTTAGAAATGAATGAGGAAGCTTATCGCAGCTATAAAAAGGTTGATGATGAGTTAGGTGTAGTGTATAAAAAGATACTTTCGAAATACGCTAAAAATATCGAGTTTATTAATGCATTAAAAGCATCTGAAAGACTTTGGATTCAGTTTAGAGATGCGGAGTTAAAAATGATGTATCCTGCAGCAGACAAAAGCATGGCATATGGCAGTATGTATCCAATGTGTGTTAATTATTATTTAGAAGAGCTAACTGCTAAGAGGTTAGCGCAACTTAAAAATTGGCTTAAACCAGTTCGTGATGGAGAAAGTTGTACTGGAAGTATTGGAAATTTTGAACCTTATTAATTATTTATAAATGTTTAAATACTTTTCTTTCATAACGATTCTTTTTTTAGTTGCCTGTAATAAAGAAGTGATTAAGCAGAATGAACAACCTGATGTCACAAAAAGTCCCTTTATGACAACTCCAGGGACTTTGCTAACTATGAAATATCCGAAAGATGCTAATGGATATTTTCTTGTTCCAATGGATACTGTAATGAATTACTCAAGATTTGATATTTATGTTGAAGCAACAAAGGTTATACCATCCTATAGATATAATGGTATATCAGTTATTGTTGCTACTTTTGATTGCGATAGTTATTGGATTATTAGTAATTCCTTAGCGGTTACTATTCCATTATATAATCCATTTACGAGTTTATCATCTAATTCATATTTTACAACTAGATTGCCAGTTAAAGACACTACCATCATTTTGAGTCAGTACAAGAATTATATTGTTCCCATTGTACAAAGCACCGGTATTTATTTGAAAGATTATTTTGCCGGAAATTTATATAAACCTGCTGATGAATATATGCCAACCGATCCTGAAACTCGAGCATGGAGTAAACGAATAATTGGACCTGTTCCTAAATTTTTCAAAGGGGATACGATTAAAGTTTATTGTAATGTCTCCTGGGACTTGGGTCAATATTCGAGTGAAAATGCTGGACTTTCTAATAAATTAGATAGTATTAATATTATTTTCAAGTAATCAAATAACATATTTTAATTACACGCTTGTATTGTTATCAGTTCTGCTATTTACACTAATTTTCATGCTAGATTTTAGATGAATTTTTAATTTTTTCATAATTTTTATTTCAATCGTATATATTTTGCATTTAAATATTTACTTACAATTTGTTAAATTGTTGCTACCATTGGGAATCAACCGTATTTTGGTAGATAAAAATGACTTCATAAAAAGGGGCAAAAATAACTTCAAATTATAAATAATCAATATTTATAATTAATTATAATACATTCTTTTATAGAATTTTTTCTAAGATTATTTTATATTTAAAATAATTGTAAGAATTTTACAAAAATTTTCTCATAATTTATTATCTATCAACAACTTAGTATGTTTAACAAAAACGTATTTTACTTTTTGCTAACTTTTATTTTAGTAAGTAATTTTTCGTTCTCTCAGTCAATCCTTTCACCTGATGGAATTTTATTTCAGGCGGTTGCAAGAGATGCTAATGGAAATGCTGCAATAAGCAGATCTGTATATGCAAAAGTTACGATACTTAAAGGTACTGCAACTGGACAATCAGTATATACTGAAAATTTTCAAGTTACTTCTACTGCTGAAGGTATTTTTACCATCATCATTGGTAAAGGAACGAGAACGTCTGGGGTAACAAGCTTATCAGAAGTTGATTGGGGCGGTTCAATTCATTATTTGAATTTAAAAGTAGCGATTGCGCCAACCATTCCAAATCCAAACTGGACACCTGACAATGAGTATGTTGATTTAGGTACCTCACAATTTTGGAGTGTGCCATACACTTTGTTTGCAACTAAAGCAAGAGTAGCTGATTCGGCATTATCCATTGGCTCAGTTATTATTCCTAGTGAGAAAGGTGGTACTGGTTTAAACAATAACGGTAAAACAATTTCGATCGCAAATAACATTATCACAAAAGGCATTGGTGATTTAACCATTACGACTACTGCTGCAAGTAATATAATTTTTCCAACTTCAGGTACTTTAGCAACATTAGCAGGTACTGAAACACTTTCAAATAAAACATTGTCGTCTCCAAATTTAACTGGTAGACCCATTACAGTAACACAAGACTCAACGGTTGCTGATAGTACTGTAGCATCTACCTTATTTGTTAGCAGGCAAATTAACAGCTTGAGAGGAATAGTTGGAACTGCAGCTGAGGGAAAATTGAGTTTGTTAGATACAGCTGCAATGTTATCAAGTAGGTTTGCAAGAGACACTGTTTCATTATCAAACAGAATTAATGCAGAAGTAAATAGAGCAACAGGGGCGGAAAATGGATTGACTACAAGAATAAATACAACTAATACAAATTTGACTGCAGAAGTTACTAGAGCAACTGCTGCGGAGAATGTGTTGACTACAAGCATCAACACTACTAACACAAATTTAACAGCTGAGATTAATAGAGCAACTGCAGCGGAGAATGTATTGACAACAAGTATCGCTACCACGAATGCAAGTTTAACAGCTGAGGTTACAAGAGCTACAACTGAAGAAGCGGCGTTGAATACAAGAATTAATGCAACAAACGCAAGTTTAACAGCTGAGGTTACAAGAGCTACAACTGAAGAAGCGGCGTTGAATACAAGAATTAATGC
>JACCDI010545172.1_pt1 | contig 10631 bp, 5 predicted proteins | sample 7442791 | NCBI WGS metagenome assembly JACCDI01 (sample SAMN15323434, study PRJNA562643) | freshwater metagenome | isolation source: river surface water | place: USA:Blue River Watershed | collected 2017-08-15
ATCTTTCTCCCTTACCCATTCTGTTAACTGATCCTTTTCATTTTACTCAACTTTGAATCATTGTATTTTTGACAGGCAACTCAGCTGCCTTGAACATGTCATCTGATCTAAAATGGTTGCTACCTGCTACCTCAAAAACTGCACCTTGAAAGATTGCATTTGCAAGTATTGCCACACTCTCTGCAAAATTTGCAACTGTGACAGATGCCTCTTGAATTACCTTACCTCAATAGCCCCTGGCAAATAATAAATCACAAGACACTGTATTAGTCATTGACATCTATACAATGGTAACTTGAGTCTTGTTGAATTTGAATCTCCAAGGTTCCTTCTCACTTGATAGTCATTCATGCAAGTGAAAGTCAGTGGAGCTGCTCACACTTTCTAGCAAACAGATATGCTGATGAATGATGTATGTTGAGACTCCAGTTGCAGGATCTGTCCCACCAAAAACTGACAATAAGATAATTCACAGGCTAACCATACTCCTGCCCAACCCATTTAGCCAAAATGGAGAACTAAAAGTATGGAGGCAAGAATTTTACTTCCAAATGAGTATTTCTCCCCATAATTGAGATATTTTGATGCGATCAATCAAAGTAAAGGAAGTAATCCATCATAAAATATCACAGTCTATGGTCTACCTGTTGAAAGCTCCTATGAACTGAAACTGAGATCTTGTTCAAATTTACAAACCTTGTATTTTTTGTAAGGGATGAAGAATTCATTTTCTATCATCATCCCAAATCCAAAATCAACCTAAACGCTTTCCCAAGAATCAAACCAGCAACTGATATTGCTGTAAGTTGTATATTGCCAACACTGATATTCTTGTGTAATGCTGCCCCAATGTTGAACTGAATTGTTCAATTATTTTATGAGTGCTGTATGACTTCATGTACACACTGTATTGTTCTGATTTGATTGATGTGAACATAGCACTTGTACTCAGTCTTGGAAATAAAAGAATCTTCATCTGCGATTTCACCTCCAGGCCTTTTTATTTTGATATTGGCTTCTTATGCCACATTGTACATTATATTGACTCATCCTTTTGCTTATAATTAAACAATGTTTTTGGCCAATCTCAACTCAGCAAACTTGGGTGGGTTTCCTTCATAGGTCAAGTTTTGGCTCTTTCCATATGACATCTTTTTCATGGTTATAAAAATGAGTTTTTTCCTCCTGTTCTCCATCATTAATTTTTTTCTGTTGATTGTTTCTTGACATTTGAGAATGATTTCCTCAAATCCATCAGCACTGAATCTGCTCATCTTATTCTAATCCTTTTTATGCAATAGTTCATGATGTCATGGATGATGATATCAATGTTGATGCTGTATCATAATTTGATGTACTGAAGTTAGTAGAAAGGACAGTTCAGTGAGGGGAGACAAAAGGAAGGGAGCAGAAGCTGTTGAAGAAACCATTTGAATGGGGGTTGTGCTTTGTTGTATGTAGTTCTTAAGTTGTAAAAATTTTGAATGCAGCCACCAACTCTGGAATTGATGATTTGGGGCTCTGGATCATGAACTCCATGGCTTTTGCATACTATTATACTTTTGATAAACTATTACCACTTTTCATGACAATTACAAGAATGATTTGGCCAATTTGGCATGTTAAATGAATTAATGTTCTTGCAATGGGAAGTTATTGGCTTTTTGTCATCACAAGACCCATATCTTAGCTACCTGTTGGCCTCTCAAAAAATGCAGATTAATTTGTAGCTAACATTTAGCCAAACATGATTTGCTCATGTAATATGTTCATATTCAGGTGTGCATATAAATTAAACAAATTTAAATGCATTGGTTGTAAACCAGGGATCAGGGAAATATTTGCAAAACCAGGATCTATAACATACATGCCAAAAAGTCATTTGACATGTATGGTATTGTACCAAAACATGTGTTCCCTCAATTGAGCATTACAAGAAGTCCACTGGGTCTTGTAGATTCTCCATATTTTGATTCCTTGTTTCCATGTTGTACAATACTGACCAAAAAAATTTCCAATGGTCTCTAAAGAGTTCTTTATCTCTGAATAATCATCAAATGTTTTCTTCCCAGAGATATGTTGGGCCCCTGACTGTAACAATCTTTCTTCACAATAAACCATCTTCTGTGACAAATCTTGGATTATTTGTCACTATCACAAGTTTGATAAAACAGTGGGTTAACAACATTACAAACAAAATTCTTTGTTTTAAGACACATACTATCTCAAATTATTGATCATATTGTGTCCAATGAATGAATTTTCATATAATCACAAAAAACACCTGGTTAGATTTATCCTATAGGACAAAGAGATCTGTTTACCAACTAATGAACTGATCATTCATGTTGAATCCAACATTTCTAGCAACCCAACTAGCTGATTCAAAGGGTGAAGGTTACAGTGATGAATTACAGCATCGTTTCTACTATAAATGTAAAGAATCACCACTAGTTAACATGGATCAAAGAACAATGGAAACTAGACTTCTAGTGTATAAGCAGAGCTATTATTTTTGTAATGAAAGTTAACTGGTACCAATCATTTTCAATATTATCTCAAGATTTGATAGTATCTAAAGAATGTTAAAAGGCATTGATGACCTACATTTTTCCAGTATGATTGCTAGATTATATTGTTTTTTTTGTATTTGGTGGTGTTCTTATAATTTTATTTTCAAATTCTAATGATGATCATATTTTTCACTATTTCTCAGAGGAAAATCAGAAAAGAAAATTTTTGCATTTTTTGTGAAAAACATGGAAACTAGGGTTTTGAATTGTATCTTTCCTCTGAAGACTGAAGTGTTGCTGCCAGTGTGACAAGTTACTGCACTCATGATCTGATGGTTTTCTTCTTTTTCTCATAAAATCATTATGTTTGCCATAGATTTGTTCACAAAATATGTTCAAATTAGATCCCTCTAGGTTCTCTGTGAATATATTTGTTATGTTTCAACTAACAAGTTGCTTGATTATGACAAATTCATTCATTTTTAACAGAAAACATTTCAGGAGGAAGGCTCCTCTTTCCAATAGTCTGCTCTATAGGCAGAACTATCTCTCCATTGCAATTAATTTTGACCTTGGCAGGTGTCATCACTTTCATTCAATAAACAATGATGCAAATAAAAAGCTTGCATTTATATTGAAGCATTGTTCATTTTTATCTTCGCAGTTGGTTCTTGATTCAGGTAGATCACACACCTGGTGAACATTTACTTGTATTTTTGAGTTTTTGAATTGTCAAAATTGCTTTTGTCTTTGATAAGTGGCTATTCAAGCCATTTTGTGTCACTGATAGTCCTTTTCAAGTGTTGCTTTAATAATATCCTGCAATCCTATATGTTCCAAGCACAGTCCCATGTTGAATTGTAGATGTTGAGTCTGGTCTGTCTAATCAAATGAATAATTTTACCAGCATTCAATCTTTATTTCCTTTGTTGATTCTTTATCATTAGCCTCTTCAAGTATATTACCTTCTGCAGGTAGTGTAACTCTCTTTGTCTTTCCAGTGTTCAAATCAACAATGACAGTTTGAATCATAACTGGTCAAGTCAGTTTGGCAAAAGTTTTGTTTCTGTTGGTTTCAATCTTGAACAAAGTCATCATTAATGATATCATCTATTTTCCTTTCCTTGTTCTTTGGATACAACATAAACAAGCTAAAATTTTATGTTATTGACAGATCTTGTAATGATTTTAATATCTCAATATTATCTCCTGGGTTGATACAAGTATGAATCATTGTGTGTGAATTCCATGGAATCCTTAGCAATGCACCAATTCATACTTCAAATAATAGAGAATCTCCTTCAAAGATGACTTGGAAATAGGAAAAATGATGCTTTTCCATGTCTCATATTCTTCCTATTTTTGAATCTGACGTTCAAAAGTAAACTTGATCTGCATAGTTCACAATGCAGAATGGCTAAGGCTAGTTGTATGATTAAGTCATTTGCAACTGTTGCTATGACAGTGGTTGGATAATACACTGATGTGCAACTCTGAAATATTCTTGCAACAACACAACTATGAAGTGGTCCATTTACCTTTGAGTATGCTAATTCATATGACATGTCTACTTATTAATTGTTTTCCAATTATCTTCACTTACCATTTGCAATTGATCATTATGATTCTTGATTTCACATTCATTGGTGTTAGCAGTTTTTAACTGTATCTCTTAAAGTTCTGTATCTTTCAAAGTTGTAAACTGAAATTTACATACATCATCATCAAGGTTGTCATTCCTTACTCATGATTGTCAATAAGGAATTTTTGCTGTGAAATTTAAATTTATCTCAATGTGATGTCCAAGCAACAGATGTACTTTCTCAATTAATATCTCATGCTGGACACTCATATGACTTGTTGTCATCTTATTTTTTCTTTTGAGTACTTACACTTTCTATGTAATTAGCTGTCTTGACTATAATATCAAATTTAGTGACAATCCTGTTGTCAGTGCATTCTCAAACTCATTGTTACATGTAATCTTGAATCTATATGTCATACAAATACCAAAATTTTCTGAATATAATTGAACTTTGAATCATTCCAAATATTTATCACTTGTGAAAGTGTCCCTTACTGATCCCAACATTGTCACTTCATCTCAATAATCTTTCTATTAGTGGTTGGTAATTGCCTTTCAGACAGTTTTTGAATAGTTGGTGCATGAGATATGTCATTTGTACTAGAATTTACCCAGGCAAATTCCTGCTAGTTATTATGACCATGCTTCAGTAAAACAAAACAATACCCATTTAACACTCATAGTATGTGTTTGAAATCCCAGTTATAAACTTGGTGGTGTGATCTGGAAGAGCTATGTACTGGAAATGTCACATTCTGTAAATACCTCAGTAGACTCAGTACTGTAAACATTTTATCTTACATAAGTCTCTTCAGGTAAATATCCAAAGATGAAACTGTTTTTCAGGTGTAGCACATTTTTGATGAATTTGAAGTAACAAAGCCAAACTCCAACTAAAAGTGTGTTTCATCCACTTGAATTGAAGCATATTTTTGGCTAATATTTAAAGACATCAGAATTTGGAGATTCAATTACGTAAATTTAATAACAACTTAAATGATATTGATTGCCTTCATTCAACTTGTAACCAATTCCATGTCAATGAAATGAACTGGCACATGAGTTGCATCTGTTGCTTGATCTCTTAGTCTAAATTGCCTTTGTGTCATGTCCTTGTAATTATTTGCAAATTCAATATATTTCTTCAACTTCTTGCTGATTGCATTAACTTTATTGTAATCAAATCTTATCTACTCTTTGGCAATCCAAGATCCAAGTTTCATTCTTCCAATTTTTATATGCCTATGAAACATTTCAGGATGGTAACTTTGATCTTTTTGTATTAATATCTAATATCTTTCTACAACTTTAAAATGCAGTCAATCAAATGCAATTGCAGTTCACAGTTTGTGTGTAACATATTTGAAAACCAAGTAGGTCCTAAAACTGTATAGGATTGGTTTCATTTTCAACTGTCCCTCTTATTTTTCTTTGTCTTTTGGTACTTGTAAAAACAATATCAATTGGAATTTTTGTTCCACATTTTCATTATATATTTTTGCCCAGGAATAGAACAACTAACAGCAGCTATTTTTGGTCCTTAAAAACATAAATGGATGAAGAAAATAACTTAATATTTTCTTATATGTCATAATTTTCTAGGTGTCAATTTGGGATCTACCATAATCAAATTTGTTTTGACACTTATGGAAGTGATTCATTTAAATGATTCAATTAATAAAAGCATTTCATTCATAGATTTTTTACTGTTAAGGGTAAAAAGAAACTCCATCATGTTCATTATCTACACAGATTTACTCATTAAGTATCAGTTACTATTAAAGTCTAAACCAAGTCATCTCACAACCCTTTGTATACAGATATATCTCTAAACTTTATGATCAATTTTACAACTCACACCATCTTCCAATTTTTGTCAATGACAATGAAAATTTTGATCATCTTTGAAAAGTCTTAACTTCAATTGTCATCCTCTATCTTTTCTACCTTCTAAATTATTACTAAACAATTTGCTTTCTACCAGTTTCTTCTATGCTGAAATACAATACTTAGTACTAGCATCTTGAAAAAAAGCAAATGTTTGTTCACTTTGAAGTCTGGTAGATCACTTTGCTCTAATCTTTCAGTGTATTAAAACATTTCATTAGAGATATGTAAAATCTTGTAAGTAAAATGACCTGAGAAATATTGATCAAAGCAGCTAAAATCAATTCATATCATTTAAAACAAATCATAAAGCAAACAATCCTAAGAAAATAAAAATAATTATGAAGTTTAACATTGATGATGAATTGTCTACCTTCGAAGGTCTCAAAACAAATAGAAAAGTATTACAAGATCAGTCCGATTCAGAGTCAGTGAAAATTCATTCACCAAACTTTTTGAATGAGATCAATGTTATTTGGAGTGAATATCATGTAATCTGAGCATTGAGTAGATATTTTACAAAGTAACTGATGGAATGAATTTGTTCTAATTTTTTCTGACAAAAAGAACATATCACTAGCCAAAATAATGTCAGAATAATTATTCTTTGTAGCACAAAAATCTGGTCTAAAATTATTTGTGCTTGGTATTTTATGTCAAGCAGAGGTTTTGTTTAGAAAAGTGTTTTGGGCAAACTTTAAAACACTTCACTTAGAGGAGTTACACTGTATTATTTGTCTGATATGGGTCATCTTTAACATTTTATTTGTAGTCAGTAGTTTGCTGTAGGACTGTGTGTTGTGACATGAGCTGAAATAAGAACTCTTTCTTAAGGGCAGTGTTCAAGAGCGACCTTGTTTAGTCACAAGAAATATTATTCTGAAAAGTTGTTACATAGTCACTGTTTTTGTATTATTTGTTACTCTGTGTCACTATGGACTAGAATTTTCAAAATTTTCTTCATTATTCACTCATTTTTCCTTGCTATAAAAGCATGATAGCAATGGGCTGTAACTATTCCTAATTATAAATTATAACTATTCCTAATGAGGTTGATTCATGCTTTCTGCAAATCTGTTTTGACAAAGATGTGATATATTTCTCCAACATCCAATGGAACTGTCAACACAGTTACCAACAATATGTTGTGACAAAAATGAAAAATATGCTTTAGGAATATGCAAAATAATAATACTCACAGTAAATTTAGTAGGGCTTCATAAAGCATACATTTAACTGATAGTTTTGTCTAGTGATAAGTTATAAATACAGTACATGGGGGTAGGACAAAGATTTCTCTTCATTTTAAAGGAGTGAAGGCCTGTGGAAATGCAATTGATGATTCAGAAAGGGTCACTGGGTTGTGACAAGTCATGCAACAACTCATGTGCGTGAATATTTTTGAACAAAGGTCTCTTTAGACCTGATGTCAAAATTGTGTAGATTTGCTTTTGTCAATGCTTTTTGTTGGGACAAAAGACAAAAGCTACACTTTACTTTATTATCATATCAAGCCAACAAAAAGTATTTAATGACTTGAAGCATTCATTCCAATAATAATTGTTGCCAAAATATGTTTTTTCTCATAGCATCATTTCCTTCATAAAAACCACAATTTTGGCATTGCCTTTGCCAAAAGCTTGGAGCTGGCTAATAGTGAGTTTTTTGTCAAAATGTGGGAAAACATTTACATTATTACAAAAATATCTTTTCATTATAATGTTCAAAGTGTAATTTCTCTTGCTGGGAGGTTAACTTTCCTTTGATACAAATTCACTTCTTTCACAAATTGATTGAATCAGTTTTTCAGTGCAGTCTTACATTTTTACAAAAATATCTTCTCGTCATAATGTTCAAAGTGTTACTCCTTTTACTGGGAGGTTGACTACCTTTGATATCATTCCACTTCTATCACACTTTGATTGAATCAGTTTTTTAGTGACGTCACTTTTTTATTGATGCAATATCTAAAAACCTTTGAGGAGGTACCAGTTGTTGTCAAAAATTAGGGTGGAAAAATCAGCCTAAAGTGACCTAACTTTGGGTACTCACGTAGAATTGACGTAACTTTTCAAGTATTAAGTTTCATTTCTTTTTCTAAAAAGCACAGTAATCCTGACAAAACTCTCTATTGTAATGTTCTCTCAGAATTAGTGTATTTTAAGGGTGGAGATCTATTCATAGGCTGGCATAATGATCAAATTGTGATAGAGTCATATTGAGACCAATTTTGTGTGGTTCACTCTTGAGTGGACAGAAACGTGAACGGTAGTATCTTTCTACAGCACCGCCCCGATGAAATGTTCACTTTTTTATAATTTACGAGCTCTTTCAAACATGAAAAAATTACAAATTCATTTTTCTTTACTGGAAATCACAAACTCAACCCCGAAAGTCCCGGATTTATGACAACGACTGGTAAAGATTCTTGAAAAATTATCTCGAAGGGGAGACAAAATAACAAGTAGTAAATGGTACAAAATTATTTTCAGCCTGTTGGCGGATTCGAACCACCGACCTCCTCATTACTAATGAGGTGCTCTAACCAACTGAGCTAAACAGGCTTGAAAGTATTTGCCACTAAGAAATTTATAATTTTTATTTTTCCTTTGAGTTTTCCAACAATCACAGTCATCTAAATCTTGTTTGGGGTAAGAAAACATTTAACATTCGATGCAAATATCACATTCAAAATCTTTAACACACCCATCAATCAGGTCAGTGATTAAATTGTAGCACAAATATCAAAGTCAAACACAAATACTATCCAAATATTATAAAAAAACAATTCCATGATGTTTCATGTAGATTGAGAGGGGAAAGGTCTATTTTCTTCTTAATAACACAAACAATTGAGGAATAGGAAAATTCATTCTTACTATCAAAGGATAGTCACAGCCAGTAGCTCAAAGTTCACAAAGCAGGTTTTCTTCCTAATTTCCTAACAATGATATGTCTTTTAGGATTGTAGTCAGATACTTGTATCAAATCTCAAAAAAGAACTCACAACTCGGAACTCAGAACTTAAAACTCAGAACTCAGAACTACAAAGAAAGTACTACTTTGTCTTTCTGTATGACAAAAATATCAACCATCATACAAGAAGGACTAATCCTGTCTCTTGTTGATCAACTTTATGATTGAAAATCAATTTGTAATGATACTGATAACTAAAATTGAAATGATTCACCTTGACGCAAGCATTGAACAAAAAGAAAATTCTGTTTTATAACATTGACTCTTCTTGGGACTATGAATAGGGGATGTGGATAAATAGTGAAATGATTCCCCTAAAACCAAGTAATTGTGTTTCAATTATTAAATTGGCAAAGAATACAATGTATGACAAAATTGAATCAATGATGCTTTTTGATCATTGTTCCTGGGGAATGCTGTTGGAAAATTTGGTAATGATCAAAAATGATAATATAGAAATGACTGTTTGAAATCATTTATATCAAAAGGATATAATGGCCTAGTAATGTATCCTAGTCCAATTTCAGAACCCATTTTAGAATTGTTCAAGCTCTCCTAATTACAATCATCAGCACAATTACTATTATCATGTATACTCAAGAGGGCAATTTACTTGTATTGTAGAAAGCTTAACTTTGATCTCTCAGGATGCAATTGGATGATATTGACATGATATTTTCTTGGATTCTTTCTCTGTAATTCTCTCAGTGTTTTCATTCATAGAAACACTTCTTGGTAATCTTAATGCTAATTTGAATGGATCAATTGTAAATGAGTGTTTGGAATCACTACATCAAAAGTATCTAATATATACTATAGGTATAAATTTTTCATATTTTAGTACATAGTCTTGATTTTACTTCATTTTTTTCATTTATTTGCACACAATCTAATGCTTTTTGTATTGCAAACAAATCATCCCAAACTCTTTTGATCTATTTTGGTAATATTGATTTATTTTGATTTAACTGCTTTCTTTATTTGATCTCTATTCCAGAAAAATATTTTTGTAGCCAAAATCTGAATCCATACAAAGAGAAGCAGGATAGCACAAATTTATTACCTATATGTTGATTCATACTAAGTAAATGTGGGTGAATCTGAAAATTGCTTAGTTAAATTTACTCAAACATATGTGTAAGTAAGGGCTCTTGCTAGTTGAACTTATGATATTGCTGAAAAAGATAGATTTTTGCTTTTCAATATGGTATTTGAGTTTTTGGAAAACCCTTACCTAAAATTTGTTTTTATAATCATTACTTTTTTTCTTATTTTTCCTAAGGTTTCTAAGCCTCCAGTTGAGTTTTTGTTAAAGTTTGATTAAAGCCATTGTTACTTATGAAATAAGGCATGTTTGATTTGGAATATATGTCTGTTTTGGTTCATTTCATTCAATGTTATGGTATTTTAATTTGTTTTTTGGTTTATCATAATTTAATTTTCAATGTTTCAGCGTGACACAATGGTAAAGAATGTCTCATTGAGGTACTAGTTCTGTTTTACCTTAGGGTTCATGGCAGAAACTCATTACCCAAAGTATAAGAATTGATGTGATTATTCAGTGGTAAATGTATGAAAAATGTCACTGTATGTTGTGTTGTGTGTGTTTGGTTGAAAATTTCAAATATGTATCAGTATATAATTCTTCTTCAGTTAATTTTAATCAAAGA
>JACCDI010697376.1_pt1 | contig 10631 bp, 12 predicted proteins | sample 7442791 | NCBI WGS metagenome assembly JACCDI01 (sample SAMN15323434, study PRJNA562643) | freshwater metagenome | isolation source: river surface water | place: USA:Blue River Watershed | collected 2017-08-15
CAGGCGGAGTCGTTACTGCGGGAATGGCAATATACGATACTATGCAGTTCATTAAACCCGATGTTAGCACCATTGTTATGGGCCAGGCTTGCAGTATGGGCAGTCTCCTTGCCACAGCAGGAGCACCAGGCAAGCGAAAAATGCTCCCCAACGCAAGGCACATGATTCACCAGCCCTCGGGTGGTGCTCGCGGCCAGGCTACAGACATGCAGATCCAAGTCGAAGAAATCTTAAAAATGAAGAAATCTTTGACAGAAATCTATGTCAAGCATAACTCAAAGGGCAAAACCTACGAAGAATTCCTGCGTGATATGGAACGTGACAAGTTCATGAGCGCACAAGAAGCCCTAGAATACGGGTTGATTGACGAAATCGTAGAAAAACGCCCATAATAGTAGCAGTTAATTGGACTATCATGTAAGCTATAAATACGTTGTCTAGGAGTTAATCATGGTAGTCCGTAAGCCCTTTAACTGGAGTTTGCTCACAAGAGATGCTCTATTCTGTATGTTAAACAACATACAGGGGAAAGTTGTTGATAAAAGGCTTAGTGTAGAAAAACTACACGAAATAATGGGCAAGCATATCAAACAGCACTTACCTATTAAGATAAAAATGGACAGAGATCCTAAGAATGACAAGGGCTACGTCTATGTTGGCGGTACCTACTACAGTATACCTGACAAGCAAGAAACAGGCCGCTACATTGAAATTATCTTTAGTTATAACAGCAACCAGCAATACTTTAAACTAAGTAGACATCGCTGGTTAAGGCTTTGTACTCTTTTTGCCGATACAATGCTTCATGAAATTATACATTGTAGACAGTATCGTAGTAGAAACTTTAAGGCAATTCCAGGTTATCTAAGTACGGCATATTACGCTAGAGATCGAAAAGCACAAGAGTATTATGGCGACAGGGATGAGATTGGTGCGTTTGCTTTTAATATAGCCTGCGATTTATACGATAGATTTGAAAATGATTACGATTCAGCCGCAAAATATCTAGACTCGAATCAGTACAAACGGCACAAAAGGACCACATTTTACAAGTATATGGAAACCTTTGGCCATAATCACAATCATCCAATTATTAAAAGAATTAAACAAAAAGCCATTTCACAATTACCAAATGTGGAATATGGTAAACCATTTCGAACACCAAACTACTTGACTTATTAACAAACTTGTTGTACAATAGTTAAAAATCAACTATTGGAGTCAATCGTGAGCGATCCTTGTTACAGCGTTATTTCCGATTTGGAAAATCATTCTAGTCGCATCAACAAAGAACAAATTATCTTTGAACAAGCAAGGGCCGAGAATGCCGAGTTTTTCGAAGGGGCCAGGCTGGCACTGGATCCAATGATTACTTTTGGACTCAAACAAATACCGGAGAAGAAAAATGAAGATGGTACTGGGCTACCTTGGGACGGTTTTATTAGTGTTGTTAAGCGTTTGGCTAATCGTGAACTCACAGGCAATGTTGCCCGGAGTGCCGTTGAGGCATTGATGAATACTGCCACTAAGGCAGAATGGAATGGATGGTATCGTCGTATCCTTATCAAGGATCTGCGTTGCGGTGTCAGCGAAAAGACTATTAACAAGGTTGTAGAAAAGGAGTGTCCCGAATATGCAGTTCCTATTTTTAGTTGCCAGCTTGCTCATGATAGTGCTAATCATGAGAGCAAGGTTTCAGGGCGTAAACTTATTGAAGTCAAACTCGATGGCGTTCGGGTTCTTACTATTGTTCGTACAGATGGGCGTGTTGATCAATTTAGCCGTAATGGTAAAGAGCTGGTAAACTTCGAACACATCACTAAACAAATCAGTGACGTTGTAAAAAAAGATCCTCCCAAATACGACCTTGTGCTAGACGGCGAAGTCATGTCTAGCAGTTTCCAAGACTTGATGAAGCAGGTTCATCGTAAAAGCGATGTTGCCGCTAATGATGCAGTATTGCATTTGTTTGACCTCTGTCCATTGGCCAAGTTTCAAGAAGGTAGCTGGGACAAAGATCAATCTACTCGTAGTGCTTATGTCAAAGCCTGGGTAGAAAAACATCAAGCAGACTTGCCTAATGTTACTTGCCTAGAACACGAAGAAGTCGACCTTGACACAGCATCAGGTAAACTTCGCTACATCGAAATTAATCGCCAGGCTATTGCTGGCGGATACGAAGGCATTATGATTAAAGATCCTAATGCCCCATACGAATGTAAACGTAGTGTGGCTTGGCTGAAACTAAAACCGTTTATCGAAGTGTCGTTGACAGTTGTAGCAGTTGAAGAAGGCACAGGACGTAATGTTGGTAAACTTGGTGCTTTTGTTTGTGAAGGTGAGGATGATGGAAAATCTATACGAGTTAATGTTGGTAGCGGTTTTAGCGATAACAATCGGGACGACTTCTGGAGTTCTCGCCAAGAGGTGGTGGGAAAAGTCGTTGAAGTACGGGCTGACGCGGTCACTCAAAACCAAGACGGTTCTTATTCGTTACGTTTTCCGAGGTTCATTCGTTTCAGGGGATTCAAAGATGGGGAAAAAATTTAATTTAATGCGTAGTATGAACAAGGACGTAGTCTACGGTGCCTTGTTAGAGTTAAGTCAAAATCAAAAAGTTTGGCATGAGAGTAGTGTCAGTGCCGAGTACAGTCACTTGACAGACGACGGAAAAGAAGCTATTATACATGTTATAGAAGAAATGTTTCGTGGTCTACAAACTATTCAAAAACGAGAACTGGCTGAAGAAGCCAAGCGTCAAACACTAGAAGCACTTAAATGACTTTTATTACTAGAAATAGCAAGGATATAAAATCTATTCGGCAAGGTGATCAAGATTTTATGATTAACGACGGAATGATTTCTTATCCTAGAGCAATGATACATATTATTCCAGAATGCCCAAGAAATGTCAGGGAGACACTTAATTGGGCAATTGCACAAGGATATATTAAAACCGTAGCACATGTCTATGGAAAACAATTAACGTGGGAAAAATTAACCGATGACTAATCCTTTTAAAGATCAGACAAAGTTCATGGTCGCTTGCGATCAAACTGTATGCGAAGTAAACGCACCTCAATTTGGGCTTTACAAAAAACTTATTGAAGAAGAATTTATTGAACTTCAAGATGCTACAAATCAAGAGGAACAGTTAGACGCTTTGGTAGATATTTTGGTGGTTACTATTGGAGCAATAAATAGCATGGGTGCCGATGGCGAGGGTGCTTGGAACGAAGTTATGCGTACCAACTTTGCTAAGATAGATGAAGAAACTGGTAAGGTTCGTAAACGTGAAGACGGAAAAGTACTTAAACCCGAAGGTTGGCAACCACCTAACTTGAAACCATTTTTAAATAAGGAGTAATATATGTTTGGAACCAGTTATATGGATAATACTGTTTCATACCGTTCTGCTAGTGAAATTAATAGTGCGATGGGCCGTGTTTACGGACATATGGCTCTAGCAGTATTGACTAGTATGATCGTTAGTTTTCTTGTAGGAACTAATGCTAGTTTGATGGCATTTTTCTTTACAGGCGTAATGAAGTGGATTGTAATCTTTGCACCACTTGTAGCAATTTTTGGCGTAACAATTTTGCTTAATGCAAGTCCAACTAAAGGTATGGCACAGCTTTGCCTGCACGGATTTGCCGCCCTCATGGGCTTGAGCTTTGCCACAATCTTTGTAATCTATAACATGGGCAGTATTGTATCAGCCTTTATGGGCGGCGCTATTCTGTTTGGTGTTATGAGTGGATATGGATACTTTACTAAAAAGGATCTAAGTGGTTTAGGTAGTTTATTGTTTGTCGGATTGATTGCTATCATCATTGCCAGTATTGTAAATATCTTTATTGGCAGTACTGTAATGCAAATGGTGATCTCCGCTATTGCTATCCTAATTTTTCTAGGACTTACTGCTTATGATACACAGCAGATCAGAGAAGAAGTTAGCATGAATAACGATGGCATTGCTGAAATTCGTGGTGCGTTGACACTATACCTTGACTTTATTAATCTCTTCTTAAACCTGCTACAGTTGTTTGGTGAAAAGAAAGAGTAATGTTATTTTTATTTAAAAAGAAGGTCCTGCATGTTGATTGTTTTACAAGTAGGCAATATGTGCATGACCTTTACCCTATAGACTATAGTCATAAATTTTTTCCAGACTGGTGGAAGGCACTACCTAAAAGTTTTAGTAAAGAAGGCAACATGGCCCCGATTCCAACTATGAAAAGTTGTGCGGGGTTTTTAGATTTTTATAAGAACGGAATGACAATTCCAATGTGGTCCGATTTATTAATAGGTGTTGACAGGAATAACGGGACATTTAATTGGCAATATAGTGATGGTGTAAGTGGGGCAATGAGTCATGATTTTCGACAAATGTCCGGTTACCTTGATCAAAGAGATTTTTTACATTTAAAATTACATACTCCATGGTTGATATCCTGTAAGGAAAACGTTAATTTTAGTTGGATTGGGAACACTTGGGCATTTCATAATCCTCACGAGATCATTGTTCCGCCTGCAACCTTAAGTTACAAGTACAATACAAACACAGATATCAACTTATTTTTACACTTTACCAATCCTGGAAACCCGTTGTTTATCAAGCAAGGGACGCCATTAGTTAATATTGTTCCACAAACAGAACGCAAATTAAAAATACATTTACATAAAGTTAGTAATGAAGAATATTTTAATATGAGAGAAAGGCTTATCCCAACTTCTTTCTTAAACAAATACAAAGAACAAAAGAAAATCATCGATCGACAAGAACAAGAAAAACCTAAATGCCCATTTAACTGGAAAAAATAAAATGCGTAATCACTATTGGACATGTTCAAAATTTGCAGACTGGGTTCGTGGCACTACCAAAGGTGGAGCTAAGACTAGCGAAGGTTGGAACGAGTGGGAGAAACGTGCTAAGGCTGCATATCCTATTCGCTGGTGGCTAGCTGAAGAAGGCCTAGACATCCTACAAAATATTGTCTTTTTTATTCCGGACAAACTCTATGCTGTCAAGTATTATATTAATAATCGCTACGTTACTCGTACTCATTGCCTTACGGCCCACCCTAAAGATATTCGACCCGGTCAGTGGCATGATGTGGGTCGTCGTTTTCTTCCTTGTCTTTTTAATGAGCTCCGTGATTTTGTTGAAGTAGAACTTGCCTGGTGGCACATTGCCTGGGCAGAAAAAGACGAGAAGGCAAAGTATAATGCACCATTCTGGGCCACTGGTTGGTTCCGCTGGCGCACATGGCGTTGTCCACAAGCAGGTCTGGACAACCTTAAGTGGCAAAGTGAGCTTCGTCATACTGTTGATGATGGCTGGGAAGAAGGTGACCCTAATGTTGGCACACCTACTCCACAGGCAGAAAAGGCTCTAGAAATCCTTGCCCTTTACAAATGGTGGACCGAAGTATATACAACTCGTCCAGACCCTCACGACGCATCGGGTTGGTCAGAGTACTGTGAACGCAAGCGTCTAGAAGGCGGCAGTTTTATCGGAGAAGCAAAGGATCCCGAGCTTCGTGCTTTCGGTGATGCGGCCCTTAAAAAGACTCACGAAATTGAAGAAGCGTATGAAAAAGAGGATGAGGAAATGCTTATCCGACTAATTAAAATTAGAAATAGTCTTTGGACATAAAATGACAGATAACGTAAAAAAAGATACATTATGCGCTATCCCTTGGATGCACTTAAATTTTGAACCTAATGGCAAGGTAGTTCCTTGTTGTCTGACTAGTCATCATAACTATTTTGCAGGCGATTTAACACACCAAACAATTGAAGAAATCTGGAATAGTGACAACATGAAACAGCTTCGCCGAGAAATGATGAACGGCGAACGTCCTAAAATTTGTGAAACTTGTTGGAAGAAAGAAGATGTTACAGGTGTCAGCGGCCGCTTTTATCACAATAGGGATTTTCCAGAAGTTCTAGAAAAAATTCCTAGCATCACACTAGAAGACGGCACTTGCACTGAAATGGATCTAAAATATTGGGATTTTAGATTTAGTAACCTATGTAATTTTAAATGCCGTAGCTGTGGCCCACGTTATAGTAGCGCATGGGTTCCCGATGCTAAGAAGCTAGGCTACACTGACCAAGAAAAAGTCTGGAACATTGAAGCAGTTGGTAATACTCCAAAGATTGACTTCTTAGAGGATCAAATCGATAATGTTAAAAGAATTTATTTTGCAGGCGGCGAGCCGTTGCTTATGCCTGAGCATTGGCAAATTCTTGACAAGCTAGTAGAGAAAAAACGTTTTGACGTTAAGCTAAGTTATAACACAAATTGTTCTGTACTAGAATACGGACAAAAAAATGTTGTTGATTATTGGAAGCAATGGAACTTAGGTAAACTAGAAGTATGGCCTAGCCTAGACGAAATAGGAGAACGTGCAGAACTTATTCGTGCAGGTACTGTATGGAGTAAAGTCGAAGCAAACTTAAAAACTCTAATCCAGCACGACAACATTATCTTACGTGCCGGTATGACTATCGGTGCTTGGAATGTATTTAGGTTGCCTGAGATTATTACCTACTTCTTAGAGTTAGGTCTTATTAAGAGACATCCCGAGATTCCTCAGTATATTAACTATAATAATTTTTTCATTAATCTACTCGATTATCCTAAGCACTATCATGTCAGTATATTGCCCGATGAATTTAGAAATTCAGTAGTTGATAAACTTAAAACATTTATTAATGAGTACAATAAGACACACGATACTGATATTGGTCCAATTTTTACACAAATCTTCCACGAGTTAGATCAACCTTTTAACTTAGAGGCTGCTAAAAAATTCCTAGCAATCACTGAACAAGTTGATAATCTACGAAAAGAAAATTTGTTCGAAGTTATACCCGAGATGTTAGTAGTTAAAGAGTATGTTGAGAAGTTAGGATGACAGTACGGTATACCATGATCGTGTTCGAGGATAATAAAAATAAAGAACATAGAATTTTATATGAGCTTTTTAATACATCCTTAGCTAAACGATGGGTAGAAGTTATTGCAGAGAATAAAAAAGATAAAGAAAAGTATATACATTCTACATTGTACAATCTTTCTGGAGCAGATATACCAAGATTGCATAATGAAATAATCTTAACCTGTCGACAAATTAACGTAGAGTACGACGACCCGCTACCAATCTATAGTGTTGATTCAGTATTAACCTACCAACAATTAAATTTACTTCATAGTTTATTTGAAAAATGGGGAGATCGAATACCAGAACTTGAAGCGGCTGGAAGGCACACACGGTCATCTATGGATAACTTTTTACGGCTCAACGAACTTATTCACTCGTACGAACTTGCATTAGGGAACTCGACTAGATTGTTTCCTAGTATGCATGCCTGCGCCGATTATTACCCCCAAACAATTTTTCGAGATATAGATCCAATCGATAAACTGTATGTATCAAACTGGTACGATTGGGGAGATTTATATCTTGGATATAATACTCTTGGCAAAGAGTGGCTTACTGTAGCATCAGGTAATGACATAGAAGTGTTGTTGCGAGATAACGTTAGACCGCAACAACGATTTGCAGCCGAACTATGGATTAGTTTTTACGAAAGAAACAGAACTGCCGTTGATACAACAGCATCTTTTGAAAAATGGTATTTAGGTCTTGCTCCTGACTTGAGAGAAATGGTACCTATAAAAGAATTATCCAATATGGTGCTAGGAAAATTCATCATAGGTAAGATTGTAATTGATAATTATTTTTTAGAATTTGATTCTAAAAAAAGCAACTGGCTTATGCCCAATCACGAAGTTAAAAAGAAATGGAACCTAGAAGTTTTTTCAACTTTTCAAAAGGTTAAGGACATTATATTAGTATGACATACGACGAACAGAAAATACTTTTCATAAACAAAGAAGAAATATCATCCCACACACCCGATGAGTTGCATTCTCTACAGGTAAACAAATGGAAAAATTGGTGGTGTTCGGTTGGTATGAGATCGATTTATGTGCATCATGACGGATTAGTATACAGAGGAACATGCCAGGTTGGCGGATCATATGGGAGCATATATAACCAAGGAATTGACAATATCGAAGAACTCTTTACTTGGGTAAAGTGTGATAAGGATTTGTGTGCATGTGGAACTGACATGCAAACACCTAAAGTAAAAAGCTACGACGATATTGGCATAGTTACAGCACGTAAGATTAAAAATCTCGACCTTGATGCATTAAAACCTGTAGATCTTGTCAAAGATCCAACAATAACGTTCTCTGGTGTATTTAATGAGTACAAACTGGTGATATGGGAGCTTGGACGTAGGTGTAATTATGACTGCTGGTACTGCTTTCCTGATAGCCATAACAATTATGAAGGCCATAAGACACTAGGATCACTGAAACATGGACTGAAAAACCTCAGTACCTTCTGGGGTGCTGACACTAAAATGAAGTTTGTTTTCACAGGAGGAGAACCTACATTCAACCCTGACTATTTAGAGTTTGTCGAACACTTAAGAAATGACTTGTTCCATATTGTTCATACTACAACAAACGGCAGTCATACTCCGGACTACTACGCTAAACTAATGAAAGTCAGCGACATTGGTTTCAGTGCTCATTTAAGTTATATAGAAAGACCTGAAATTTATAAAAAGTTTGTAAAGAATGTACAGAGTGCTTATGAGAGTAAACAAAGCAATCCTGTTGCCAATATGAATTGGCTTGGTGTACGAATAATGTTACAACCAGGAAAATTAGACCTTGCAAAACAGCTGAAACAAGATTGTAAGAACATCACTTCAAACGTAACTGTTGATCTAATACACGACCGTAATAAGAAAGTCCTTCCATACTCGCAAGAAGAAATTGATTGGACTATCGATTCTAATAATAATGCAATCTAATATGTCTAATACTTATTGCCCGTTGGCTTGGAATCATTTTTCTGCTTACCCTAGTGGAGATATGCGACTCTGTTGTAATGTCCAGAGTAACACCTTTATGAAAGATAATGAAGGTAAAAAAGTTCAAATTGGTACTGTGACTAATTTACTAGAGTATTTTAATTTAGAAAAATATAAAGAAATTAGGCGCAATATGATAAACGGAGTAGAAAACTCTGAATGCAAACTTTGCTATGATGTTGAGCGTAATAAAGGAAAAAGTATGCGGCAATACTTTGCCGAAGCATACCCTTTTGAAAATTTTAAAGATACAACAGATAACAATACAGGAGAAGTATCTGAGGTTAACATTAATTATTTAGATCTCGGATGGTCAAACAAGTGCAATTTAAAATGCAGAATGTGTAGCCCGTATGCTAGTGACCAACTAATAAAAGAATATAAAGACTTAGATCTTTTTCCAGGGATGGAAGAAATAGAAATTAAGTTTGATTGGAGTAAAAAATGGTCTTATGAAACTATTATTCCTGTCCTTGAAAAAGTTATCACATCAAATTTAGATACAGTCTTAGTTACAGGAGGAGAACCATTAGTTAATAATGAATTCTTTTTATTTTGTAACATGTTAGTAGAATCGGGATATTCAAAAAATATCGAACTATCTTTTCACACTAACTTAACTGTTATGCCTCAAAAATGGTTAGATGTATTTGCAAAATTTAAACAAGTAATGTTTAAAGTTAGTATAGATGGAATCGGAGAATGTTACGAATATATACGATATCCAGGTAAGTGGTCAATAATACAATCAAACATCGAAGAGCTAGTTGATCGTATTACAAGGGGTGAAAATTTTATCTTAGAATTTCATACAGTACTTTCAATTTTTAATTACAACGGTATTATTGACTTATTAGATTATCTTGTAACATTACCAAACAACAAAAATATTCGTAAACTTCCGCATTTTAACTATGTGCATAGTCCATTTTATGCGTCACCAACTGAATTGCCTTTTGACGAGAAATTAAAAACTTTTGTAAGTATCGAAAAGTGGATATCTGAAAATGATAATAAACACAGTAACTTGTTAAAAGAAAAAGTCTTAACCTTAAAAGCAGTTGCCAACATTATGGTCGGATCGTTACCAACTCAACAAGACGAAGCTATTCGTCTAATTAAAAAAATAGATGCTTACAGGAGGCATGACACTAAAAAGTATATGCCCTGGATAGACAAATGAAATTACTAGTAATTGGTTGCAGTCATAGTGCCGGATCAGAAATTGTAGAACAATGGCATCCAAGTTGCCCTGAACGTGCATACGGTGGGTATCTTTACAAAAATTTAGGATTTACAGAGTATGTAAATATTGCTGGCCCAGGATGGAGTAACGAATGGATTTATCATACCATGGTGGAATATCTAGCACGATTACAGGATCCTAAAGAATGGTTTGTAGTCATCGGCTGGACCAACTCTATGCGTAAACCCGTGTTTTGCTACGAGAAGAATGAAGTAGTTCATTTGTGCCCTAATCATAGAAACCTTGAAGTGTTCAGTAAGCCAATACAAAAAGCATACGACCATCTTTACGGAACATCTATTCCTCTAAATGTTTCAACGCAAATGGAGCATTCAAGAATCATAGGTATGCAATCTTTGTTAAAACAACTAGAAATATCTTATTTGTTTTTTGATGCAGTATGTAGTAATCATGAATGGTC
>JACCDI010784590.1_pt1 | contig 10630 bp, 8 predicted proteins | sample 7442791 | NCBI WGS metagenome assembly JACCDI01 (sample SAMN15323434, study PRJNA562643) | freshwater metagenome | isolation source: river surface water | place: USA:Blue River Watershed | collected 2017-08-15
AATCGCTGAAGCAAACGCTTAATCACATGATTTTAGAAGTTTTAACACCAGACAAAAAAGTATTTTCAGGAGAAGTAAGCTCTGTGACTGTTCCAGGTGCTAAAGGTTCTTTTGAGGTGCTAAACAACCACGCTCCTATTATCTCTACTTTAGAGAAAGGATCTGTTAAAATCAAAGCGAAAGAAGGTAACCAAGAACTAACTATTAGTGGTGGTGTAATCGAAGTGCTTTCTAACAAAGTAGTGGTTTTAGCTGAAAGCATTATTAGCTAATAAAGCTTAATAGCGTATAAATAAAAAAGGACTGAATTAATTTTCAGTCCTTTTTTTATGCAATCGAATTTGCAATTATTTTAATATGTTAATTTTCTTGCGGATGGTACCTAATGCAGTTTGTATGCTCAATTGGTAAATGCCATTTGTTAAATCATTAAACTCAAGATTGATATTCTGATTACCTTTTAATAAATCTCTTTTTTCTGAATAAACTAATTTGCCATCAATGCTAAATAAATCAATGTTAGCAAAAGAATTATCAGCTATGTAGAAATTCACATTTATATTATTGGTTGTGGGGTTAGGATAAACTTGCGCTTCTAATAAGTCATCAATTTTCTCTATTCCAACTGAACCGAAGAATGATAAATCATCAATATATAGTAGTGAACCTACTGGTGCATTGGCTAAAGCAGAGGTATCAAATTCGCCTGTAAATGCTGAACTTGTACTAATGACAATAATCGCTGTATCAGGAGCAACCTCTTGAGTATAAAATATTGGAACATTAAATGATTGCATACCTGTTGCTGGAGTCTGTGATAATGTCACAAAAGTTGCACCTACAACGTTAAACGGACCTGCAATTGAATCATATTTGGTAAATAATACAGTAATTAATCCAGAATCAGGTCTATTACCCTGAGTATAGTTATAAAAACCTCTGAATTCTGATGGTCTGTTTGAATACGCAAATCCCGGTAAGATGGTTGCATTAGCTAAATCTAATGTACCAGTAACCATAGCTCCAGGTATCCCTGAAGTATCACCTACATTTGCAGCATACGATTCTAATCTTGCTGAATACGTACCTGAGTTTTTAATAGTTGTATTTCTAGAAACATTAGGTCTAGGTAAACCACCTCCACCTAATAGTACAGATGCGTAATTAGTAGTCACATAACCCTGAGGCTCGTAAAAGAACAATAAATTTGTCCAGCTTTCGAACCCTCCATTTTGTAATACCTGTGCCTTAGAACTTAAAGCGGCAAACAATAAAATAATAGTAAAGATCTTTTTCATATACCAAAGATAAAAAAAAAGCTTCCGATAATTCGGAAGCTCTACGCATTTATTATTAATCTATCAAACCCTAGTCTAATCCGAAGGTTAATCCAAGAACGAATGTGTTCAAATCTGGACCTTCATTTTTGTTGAAAGCACTCTGTGGGTAATATTTACCATAGATACCCATGCTGCCATAACTTACTCTACCTACTAATCCGTATCTTAATTCATTAAAGTTAAATGTATCATTCACCTTTTGCTTTCCTTTAGCGTCAGATATTTGCTTCAAACGACCATTTATTAAGTAGCCAAACTCTACACCTGCAGATGCTCCTAAGCTGTTTCCTTTTTTATTCTCATTCGTTTTGAAATGAAGCATTACAGGTAATGTTACATAGCGAGCTAATAATTTATTTTTAGAGAAATTAATTGGCTGTCCGTTCGATGAATCTTGGAAGAAAGTTAATTTAGGTGCATTTGCTATTAATGAACTATCACCTGATAATCTATAGTTATTCCAATCTAAACCTAAGCCTACTGACATTCTTATGTTCTCTCTGTAGATATTAAAGTAATGGTTATATGTTAAGTTTACGTTTACTGATTTACCATTTACTAAATCTAATCCACGATTTCCTGCAGATAAACTTGTTGACCCATTCTCTAAGAATCCATTGTAACCAATTGAGAATTCTAATTCGCCATCACTTTTCTTGTCTTTTCTATCTTTTTTGTTATCTCCAAAACTATCACCATCAAAATCACCAGTAGAATCTTTCTCCATGTAAATCTTTTCAATTTTAGGTTCACCAATTACGACAATTCTGGTTTTACCTACTTTGATTTCTGTTGTATCTGTTTTTCTACCTGAATCGATTGAAGCTGTTGCTATTTCTGTATTCACTGCATTTTGTGAATATAAATCACTTACAGCATCTTTCTTTTTCGATACATATTCAGCTACAACATCGATCGGATCTAGAGTTACAATTTTCGCAACTGCATCTTTTGTTGTGTTTAAAGCTTTTACTGCTTTATTAGTTTGTGCCATCGTTTGGGTTGTGAACACACCGAACACTAATCCCACTAAAATTACTTTTTTCATATTATTTAAATTCATTAGGTTTTTCTTTCAATAATTTTTTATACTCTGTTGTTTATTAATCTGTATTTTTTATTCTTCTAAATTTCACAATGCCTAGGTCAACTTGTACTTTTTTTCTTGATGTACCCGATGCCGATTTTGTTTCATTTATGGCAACTAATTTTGATTCATCACCACTCACTTTTGATGCAACTATATTTAACATATCTATTACATCGATCTGATTTTTAGAACCATTACTTGCAATAGTTGGAGAAGGTACTGGCTTAATAATAACTGGTCTTTTTTGCTCTGGTTCTGATACCGGTAAAGAGTTATTACTTTGTACTTTCTCTTCAAACTTTTTCAATAATTCTATTGCATCTTTTTCTTCTTGAGTTCTCTCTATGATTTTATTTTTAGAGGCAACTTTCAAAGATTTTTTTTCAACTTTCGAAGAACGATTCGATTTTGTTTTTATCTCTACTACTTCTGCTAAACGTTGCGACTTTTCAATCGGTTGCAAGGGTAAAGAAATATTACTATCAGCTTTCAAAGTAGTAGATGCTAAGTTTTGTGAATCGGTTGCATCAACATTGTAATTGATTTGATACAATCCGACACCTAGTAATAACAACAATGATGCAGCGATTGACATACGTGTTACCCAAAGTACTACTGTCGACTTTTTCTTTTTGTCTAAATCTTTTTCGATGTTCGCCCAAACACTTTCATTCGGTTCCATTTCGAAACCATCAAAAGCATTTTTCATTAAATCATCAAATTCATTTTTCTTATCTGAGTGCTTCATTGTGATTGCCCTCCATCTTTAAAATATTTTCTTGCAATATTGCTCTAGCTCTCGCTAGTTGTGATTTAGAAGTTCCTTCACTTATCCCTAATTCTTCTGCTATCTCTTTGTGTGAAAATCCTTCTATTGCATACATGTTAAATATCATTCTATAACCTGGTGATAATTTCTGAATGATCTTTAATAAATCATTCATATTTATATTGCTAAGTTGGTTTTCTTGAACCGGTGTTTCTGGTGCATTGTCTATGTCTACCACCTGAAACATTCTCGCATTCTTACGGTAAAATTCTATCGATGTATTTACCATTATTCTTCTAACCCAACCTTCAAATGATCCTTCACCTTTATAATCTTTTATCTTTTCAAAAATCTTAACAAATGCAACTTGTAAAATATCCTCTGCTTCGAAATTGTCTTTAGCATATCTAGCACATACTGCTAGCATCTTTGATGCAAAAGTCTTATACAACAACTCTTGAGAACTTCTCTTCCCTAGTTTGCAGTCCTCTATTAATTCGTCGAGGCTAAGCTTATGTCCCAATTGTAAGCGCATTCAATTCTGTAGATGATGGTTTTGTCTAAATGGTTGCATGAATGTACGTTTTTTTGGAAATAAAATATAAGTAGCTGAATTTCAATATAATAAAATTCAATGCTTTCAGATATTACCTGCACCATCCGAAGAGATATTTTTTGCTATTTTTGCTCAATTCTAACACATATGGAAACTATAGAAGTCTATAAACCTAAGCACAAAATTCGTTTTGTAACGGCGGCCTCACTTTTTGATGGTCACGATGCAACAATCAATATCATGAGAAGAATTCTTCAGGCATCAGGCGCTGAAGTGATTCACCTCGGGCACAATAGATCGGTTGATGAAGTGGTGAATTGTGCCATTCAAGAAGATGTTCAAGGTATTGCGATGACCTCGTATCAAGGCGGACATAACGAGTATTTCAAATACATGTATGATTTGTTGAAAGAGAGAGGTGCTGGGCATATCAAAATATTTGGTGGTGGCGGTGGAGTTATTCTACCCGATGAGATTAAAGAATTGCATGCTTATGGTATAGCAAGAATATATTCTCCGGATGATGGTAGAACCATGGGATTACAAGGTATGATCAACGACATGTTGAAGCAAACCGATTTCCCAACGAACACTACATTGAACGGTGAATTAAAATACATTGTCGATAAAAATCCGGCGAAGATTGCACATGCCATTACAGTTGCTGAAAATTTCCCTGAAGAAGCTGATAAGTTTTTAGAGGAAGTAAAGAAAATGATTGGTGGCAAAAAAATTCCGGTATTAGGTATCACAGGTACTGGTGGCGCTGGTAAATCATCATTAGTTGATGAACTAGTACGTCGATATATTCAAGATTTCGAAAAGAATTCAATTGCGATTATTTCTGTTGATCCTTCAAAACGTAAAACAGGTGGTGCATTATTGGGTGATAGAATTCGTATGAATGCTATTAACAATCCGAGAGTCTACATGCGTTCATTAGCTACGCGTCAAGCGAATCTTGCATTATCTAAATACGTTCAAGAGGCTATTGATATTTGCAAGGCTGCTGCATATGATATGATCATAGTAGAGACTTCGGGTATCGGACAATCAGATACAGAGATTACAGAGCATTGCGATGTTTCATTATATGTAATGACTCCAGAGTTTGGTGCAGCAACTCAATTAGAAAAAATCGACATGTTAGATTTTGCTGATTTAGTAGCGATTAATAAATTCGATAAGCGTGGAGCATTAGATGCAATTCGTGATGTCAAAAAACAATACAAGCGAAATCACAATCAGTTTGATTTGAAAGATGAAGAGGTGCCTGTATTTGGTACTATGGCATCACAATTCAATGACCCTGGTATGAATGCATTGTATAATGCATTGATCAAGAAAATCATTGATAAAACCGGTGTGAAATTTGAAGCGAGTGTAAAATTAGCAGAAGGACAATCTGAAAAAATTTACATCATACCGCCAGATAGAACACGTTATTTAGCAGAGATTGCTGAAGCGAATCAAGAATATAAAGTGTGGGTGAATGAGCAAAAAGAAATTGCTCAAAAAATGTTTCAGTTAAAAGGCACAATCGATTTATTAGAAAAAGAAAATAAAAAAGAATCGATAGAGACGCTAAAAGATTTATACAATCATTTAGAAGAACAACTACATCATGAGTGTAGAAGGTTATTAAAAGAATGGCCTGAAACAGTTCGTATTTATAAAGAAGATAATTTCATTTATAAAGTGCGTGATAAAGAAATCAAGCAAGCACTTTATTATGAATCATTATCAAAATTAAGAATTCCGAAAATTTCATTACCAAAGTATGAAGCTTGGGGTGATATTTTATATTGGTTATTAACTGAAAACGTACCGGGTGAATTCCCTTACGCTGCAGGTGTATTCCCGTTAAAGCGTGAAGGCGAAGATCCAACAAGAATGTTTGCTGGTGAAGGCGGACCTGAGCGAACGAATAAGAGATTTCACTATGTATCATTAGGTCAACCGGCGCATCGTTTATCGACGGCGTTTGACTCAGTAACTCTATACGGTGAAGACCCACATGTGCGTCCTGATATTTACGGAAAAATTGGTAATTCAGGAGTGAGTGTTGCTACTTTAGATGATGCTAAAAAATTGTACTCAGGCTTTAACCTTTGTCATCCATCGACATCTGTATCAATGACGATTAACGGTCCGGCGCCAATGATGCTCGGTTTCTTCATGAACGCCGCTATTGATCAGCAATGCGAATTGTACATCAAAGAGCATGGCTTAGAAAAAGAAGTGGAAGCAAAAATTGAGGCGATCTACAAAGAGAAAGGCATAGCAAGACCAAGATATCAAGGAGAATTACCAGAAGGCAATAACGGCTTAGGCTTAATGTTATTGGGCGTTACAGGCGATCAAGTATTACCTTCGGATGTTTACGAAAAGATAAAGGCCTACGCAATTTCTACAGTACGTGGTACTGTACAAGCAGATATTTTAAAAGAAGATCAAGCGCAAAACACTTGCATCTTCTCAACAGAATTTGCATTGAGAATGATGGGTGATATACAACAGTATTTCATCAATGAAAAAGTAAGAAATTTCTATTCTGTATCAATCTCAGGATATCACATTGCAGAAGCAGGCGCAAATCCCATTTCGCAATTAGCCTTTACCTTGAGCAACGGATTTACATTCGTAGAGTATTACTTAAGCAGAGGAATGCATATCGATGAATTTGCACCGAACTTATCGTTCTTCTTCTCGAATGGCATAGACCCAGAGTATTCAGTAATAGGAAGAGTTTCTCGTCGTATTTGGTCGAAAGCAATTAAGTATAAATACAAGGGTAACGATCGTTCACAAAAATTAAAATATCATATACAAACATCGGGTCGTTCATTGCATGCACAAGAAATTGACTTCAATGATATTCGTACCACATTACAAGCATTGTATGCGATATACGATAATTGTAATTCATTACATACGAATGCATACGATGAAGCAATCACTACTCCTACTGAAGAGTCGGTTCGTAGAGCGATGGCGATACAGTTGATTATCAATCGTGAATTGGGATTAGCGAAAAACGAGAATCCGATTCAAGGATCATTCATCATCGAAGAGTTAACTGATTTAGTAGAAGAAGCAGTATTAGCAGAATTCAAACGCATATCAGATCGTGGTGGAGTATTAGGTGCAATGGAAACCATGTATCAACGCGGTAAGATTCAAGAAGAGTCTTTGTATTATGAAACATTGAAACATACAGGCGAGTTCCCGATTATTGGAGTGAATACTTTCTTAAATAAAAAAGGATCACCTACAATTGTACCATCCGAAGTAATACGTGCAACAGAAGAAGAGAAGCAATATCAAATTACAGCATTGAAAGCTTTTCAAGAACGTAACAAAGACAAATCTGAATCAGCATTATTACAATTAAAGAATGCAGCTGTTCGCAATGAAAATATTTTCAAAGAATTAATGGAAGTAGCGAAGGTTTGTTCGATCGGGCAAATTTCAAATGCGCTGTATCAGGTAGGCGGACAGTACAGAAGGAATATGTAATCTACATACGTAATTGAAACGATTGACCTTTCGAAGGGATTTGAATTTTATCAAATCCCTTTTCTAATAATTTCGAAGCAAAATATTCTTGCGCATCAATAGTACCGTGCACTAAAAACAATCCTTTTACTTTCTTCGGATCTTGGCAATTTAAAAATCTGATAAGCTCTGCATAATCGGCATGAGCACTGTAAGAAGATATAACTGAGACTTTAGCTCTTACTTGAAATTCTTTACCATAAATTTCAACTACTTTATCACCAGCAAGAAGTTTACCTCCTAAAGTACTAGGCTCACAATAACCAACTATTAATAATCCGTTGCGATCATCGCCGATGTAATGAGCGATGTGATGTTTAATTCTACCAGCTTCCATCATACCAGAAGCAGCGATAATAATTGCAGGTTCATCATCTTCATTTATCGCTTTTGATTCTTGAACACTTGCGGTATATCTTAAAGTTGGGAAAGCAAAAGGATCAGGATCTTGATCCATGTATTCTAAAATATCATCGTTAAAATAAGAAGTGTGGTTACGCATGATTTTAGTAGCGGCAGTTGAGAGCGGACTATCAACATACACTCTTACTTTAGGTAGTTTACCTTCGGTACGCATACGATCTAAGGCATACACGATTTCTTGCGTTCTACCTAAGCTAAATGCCGGAATGAGCAACTTACCTCTATTACGAATACAAACCTCTTGTACGGCATCTAATAGCTTCTGTTCAGCATCTTCAGTGATATCATGTAATCGATCACCGTAAGTGCTTTCTAAAATTATATAATCGGCTTGAGGGAAATCAGCGGGTGCTTTTAGTATTCGGTCATTAAAGCGCCCCACATCCCCCGAAAAGAAAATACGTTTGGTTTTATTTTCATGACTGATATCTATTGTAATGCATGCACTACCGAGAATATGTCCGGCGTCAGTAAAATAAAATTTAATATTCTTATTCCATTCATAATATTCATTCATTTTCACTTCATGAAAAAGTGTGAATGTTTTTTCTACATCATCAATATCGTAAAGAGGTTCAATATTTTTACGACCTTCTCTTGCTCTTTTTTTATTGATGTATTCAACATCAGCTTCTTGAATTTTAGCAGAGTCAGCGAGCATGATTCTAAGCACGTCGAATGTTGCGGCAGTGCTTAAAATTTTACCACGAAAACCTTGTTTGACTAAATTAGGTATGTTACCCGAATGATCGATGTGAGCATGAGATAAAACTAATATATCAATATCATGAACTGGAAATCCGAAATGTCGATTTATATTTTCATCATCAGAAGACTGCACCAATCCGCAGTCTAACAATATCTTTGTACCATCGGGTGCAGTGATTAAATGTTTAGAGCCTGTCACTTCTTGAGCGGCGCCCCAAAATTCGATAGAAATAAAGTCGTACATTCGAATAAGATTTATTATGAAAGATAAACAATTTTTGATAGAAAAATCGAGTGGCGATTTAGCAGAGTTTTCAGAGATAAAACTTTACAGGTCATTGATGCATTCTGGTGCATCAGAAGAGATAGCGAATCAAATTATTGGGGAGATAAAACTAAATTTAGAGAACGGCATGTCGTCTCGAAAAATTTTCAGAACGGCTTTTAAATTATTGAAACGACACTCTCGCAGTTATGCCTCTAAATATAAATTAAAAGAAGGCATCATGGAGTTAGGTCCGGCCGGATTCGCCTTCGAAAAATTTATTGCTGAACTAATGAAAGCGATGGGCTATAGTGTTCAAGTTGGTATCATTGAAAAAGGTTATTGTGTGAATCATGAAGTCGATGTAATTGCAGAGGGAGATAATAAAAATATTTATATAGAGTGTAAGTATCACAACCAAGTACACATAAAATGTGATGTTAAAGTTCCATTGTATATACGATCGCGATACAATGATATTTTGAAGAAAAGAAGTATAAATAATTTCGAGGGATGGGTGGTGACTAATACACGATTTACTGATGATTCGTATACGTATGGTACATGTTCAGGCTTGCATTTATTGAGTTGGGATCAACCGAGAGAATTAGGATTAAAAAACTTGATAGATAATCATCGATTATTTCCGATTACCTGTTTAACATTATTGACGAAAGAAGAGAAAGAGATCTTATTAAAAGAAGAGGTGGTATTATGTAAAACATTATCGCATCGAAGAGATTTATTAGATAAGATTATAAAGACACCGAGTAGAATAGAGAATATTTTAAAAGAAGTAAATACCTTATTGATAAAATAAAAAAGGAGCAAATAAATTTGCTCCTTTTTTTATGATTAGGGTCTTTTCACCCAAGAGAATTCGTATTCTAATTCTGGTGTTTTCATACGTTCAGCGATACGAGTTAAGCGATCAGGTAGAGCCATTAAATAATCTCTAGCTTTTTCACCAGCTTCGTTTAGTTCACCTAAACTTTCAATTTGCCATTCTTTAATTAAGTGTCTGATGATATCGATATAATCGACAGAAGTATAAACGCCTAAACGTTGAGCGGCATTAGAGAAATGTTCGAAAGAATTAACTGCAGATTTACCAGCTTCTTTAAGAAGGTGAGCAGGCATTACAATTTTCTTACGCATCATATCTTCGAAAGCTAATAAAACTTCAGAAGCATCAACTTTAATAATTTCTTTGATGAAGGCTTGGTAAGCGGTAGCGTGACGAGCTTCATCAGCTGCAATAACCGCACACATTTTAGCTAACAATCCGTCGCCACTTTTCTTCGAAAGAGTAGCAACACGTCGGTGTGAGATGTTGGTAGCCATTTCTTGGAAAGAAGTATAAACAAAATTTCTATATGGATCTCTATCAGTACCGATATCCATACCATCAGCAATTAGATATTGAGTTGAGATTTCTAATTGGCGCATATCAACACGACCAGATAGGTATAAATATTTATTTAATAAATCACCGTGACGATTTTCTTCGGCTGTCCAGTGGCGCAACCACTTCATCCATCCGCCTGTTTCTTCTTTAGACACACCTTCAACGGTAGCTAACCATGATTCGTAGGTAGGTAATGCTTCTTCAGTGATAGTATCACCGATAAGCACGATCATTAAATCATATGGTATTTCTCTAGCAGATTCTTGTAATTCTTTAACTTGATCAAAGAACTTCGGACTTGCTGAATCAGGTAGGAAGTCAGTAGGTTGCCAATTTTCTTCTACAGGTTTGAGGTAATTAAACATGTTTGTAAGCATGAAGCTTTCAATATGCTTCATTACTTCACTTCTTTTTTCTTCAAAATATTTCACGTTGCAAGATAGGAAAATTCTGAATGAAATTCAGAATTTAGTATGTTAGTATGCTAATATGTTAGTATGCTAGTGTTAGTAC